>Ga0082212_10007162_pt1 | contig 14830 bp, 14 predicted proteins | sample TergutNt197P3_FD_71548 | JGI IMG/M metagenome (GOLD analysis project Ga0082212, IMG submission 71548) | Neocapritermes taracua P3 segment gut microbial communities from Petit-Saut dam, French Guiana - Nt197 P3 | ecosystem: Host-associated > Arthropoda: Insects > Digestive system > Gut ... | reverse complement strand
AGAAAATCAACATTTTCTACCCATATTCACTACAAAACATATTCCATAAATTGCGAAGAAAACACCTTGCTAATCAAGGGGAAGATTGGAGAAAGAGGGCGAGGTACCGTCGAAGTCAGGAAATAAGAGGTTTGAACATACAAAACTTTATCATCTTTCAACGCAACAAAATCAACTTCTTTATCTCGAAAAACGCCTGTATAAACATTGAAACCATTGCGTTTTAAATTCAGATACACAATATTTTCCAATTTATAACCCATACCATAGCCAAACCCCGGATAGAGGTAATTTTTATATGCCAAATCGTTGATATAATATTTCGCATTTCCTGAAATTGTATCTTTACCGCGAATGTCATATCGTTCCGATTTGTGCACCAAAAACGAATCTTGCATATAACCAATGTAGGCGGAAATGGTATCGTAAGTGGTTTTTCTGCCCAAACTTTTGAAATAATTTACAATATTATTAATAGACAGTAAGTTAGCAGCATTATTTACCAAATACACAAAAACATCTTCCAGCAATTTCGGTTCTTTTATGTTGTAACGCTGAATAATATCTCGCAAAAAAACGGTATTTTTTATTGAGCATTGTTGCCAACTCGCCCGAAAGCATTGTTGAATTTGATCCCGAAATAAAGATTTCGTACTCATCAACAAAATTTTGCGAATAAGAATTTACAAAATGTTCCCAGCTTGTAATATTTTGAATTTCATCTATAAAAAGATAAATTTTCCCTGAAATACGCAATTTTTTTTTGTAAAATTTTACAAAATTTTCAATATCGGAATAATTTAATTGCATTAAATTTTTCTTCCATATTCGAAAATTTTATCGCAAAAGTATAAAAATTCTTTTATAGTCGAAAATTTTTTAAAACTTGCAATCATTCATTGTGAGGAATACTGTCCATTGTATAATTATCAACAAATGTAGATTTATATCTTCACTTGAAATCTCTCTTAACACTTTCAATTTCTCCTTGAAATAATTTCGTGGTAATCACATCTCCCACAGCAATTTCTTCCGCGCTCCGTATCGCTTTCCCGTTTTTCATCGTAATGCTATACCCGCGCTTGAGAATATTTTCGGGGTGCAACAGTTCTATTTTTGTTTGTGCCTGATGTAGTGCATTTTGCTGTTTTAATAAATATTGAACCGTCGCGTTTTGCATTCGTTGTGTTATTATTTGAATCTCTTTTTCTTTTTGATGATTATATTTTCCAAGATTTAATATCAATTGTTGATGAATTTTTGAAAAATAAAATGTCTCTTCCTGCAATCTGTTTTTAACATATTTTATCAATTTATCTTTACATTCATCAACCTGCACAGAGAAATTATGAAATTGTTGAATTAGAAAATAGGCAACTTCTGTAGGGGTAATTTTGTTGGCAAAAGCCACCATATCGGTTACGGTTTCGTTGGTGGAGTGCCCAATGCCGGTAATAATGGGCAGGGGAAAAGTAGCCACAGCGGCGGCGAGCCCATAGTCGTCGTAACAACTCATGCCTACATCGCCGCCGCCGCCCCGCACAATCACCACACAATCAAATTCTTGTTGCCGTTTTTCTATTTGCGATAGTTGATACGGCATCGAAACTAACGCCTTTTCGCCTTGCAAAATGGAAGGAAACAACGTGCACTGAAACCGGTATTGCCATTGGTTTTGCTGCAACGTAACCATAAAATCGCTGTAGCCTTTGCTGGTTTCAACAGAAATTACGGCAATTTTTTGTGGAAGTAACGGCAATTTTTTTTGCTTATTGAGTAAAAATTTTTGCTCTTTTTTCAACTTTTCTATCACTTCTCGCTTGTTCCGCGCCATTTCGCCCAAAGTAAAAAGCGGCTCAATATCTTGTATTTGCAAATTTAATCCGTATTGCCCGCTAAATTCAACCGTTGCCAAACACAAAACCGAAATATTCTCTTTCAGCGGTTCTCCGGTTATGGCAATAAACCTTTCGTTAATATTACGAAACTGTGATGACCAGATTACCCCTCGCAACTGTGATTTAATTTTATTATTCTCTTTTTCAACCAATTCCGGATAGCAATGTCCGGAATGGGGGTAATGATTCAGTTTTAAAATCTCTGCTTTAATATAATAAGCCCGCTTATAATTTTTACTAATCACGCTTTCTATGCTTTTTGTAATTTCAGAAAGCGCGTAAATGGGTTGATTTTGAAAAGTTTCGCGTTGTGTCAAAATATTAACAGGTAAAATTTTCATATATGATTTGAAATAAATATTTCAAATTTTGACTTTTAATCTCTATTTTTTTGCCAGAACCAATATTGAAGTAGATTTAAAGGGTAATTTTGTTGTATCTCTGTTGAAAAAATATTTTATAATTAAATCTTTGAATTTACCTTTAGACAAAACATCCATTGGAGCCATTACATAATAAGTAGAAAGAACTGTAAATCCATGTTTTTCAAGCAATTTCACTATTCTGTTCTTTGTATATATTCTTGCGTTTGCAAATTTCTCGTGTATTTGCTTCGGCAACCACGAGAAAAAAGGCACTCGATTCCATGGTAAAACGGGCAATTTGGCACCATGTGTTTCAAAAATCCACCATTTATTGGGCACAGAAACTACTATTAATCCGCCGTCTTTCATCAAATCATAATAAAATTTTACACTATCTTCATCTCGTAGATGTTCAATTACTTCAAAACTGATTATTCTGTCAAATTGATCTAAGGTAACATTCTTTTCAATGTCCAATACCCGATGTTCGCAATTGAGAATATTGTTTTGTTCTTTAAAATCATTAAATTCAGATAAATGTTCATCTGTAATATCAATACCCAAACAAAATTTGAAATCCTTGTGCAGTCCAAATAAAGAAGCACCATTACCACAGCCAATATCTAACAATGTTAAATTCTTTCCCGTAAATTTCGGTATTTGTTTCAACAACCGTAATCTTCTGTGAATAATTTGGTCATCAAAATTTGCTGGTTTACCCAAATAATGTTTATCCTTTTCAAAAAGAGTTTTCGGAATTCTTTTTGTGTATTTCATAATCTCACCGCCTTAAAACAACGACAGCGAAATACCCAACGACATCGGGGTTACTGCCGGTCCTTTGCCTTCGTTAAACAGCCTGTTCACCTGATATGAATAATAAACGCCCACAAATTTCCAGCCGCAACGAATGTACGCATCAAAATTTATTTTTTGTCGCTCGTCTTTCAAAAAATATTTGTAGTTTTCCATAATGTTCTTTCCTTCAATATTATGCCCTTTATAACGTTGCGACAGTTCCGCAACCAAACCCAGTCGCACGCCCACAGTAAATTTAAAGCCGTTTTTATGTCGATACCTAAACTCTAAAGGAATATTGCAATTTATATAAGTAACCCTATTCAACTTCATGGTATCTGTAATTACTTGTGGAAGAACATAATACTTTGTTATTCCGGTTTCATTATTATGTTTCAACTGCGCATTTGAAAACTGGGTGTGAAAAGTGCAACCTACCCCCAACCCAAAAGAAATAGGACTCTTTTTCGTGGCTTTAAAATCCCACAACACAGCCACATTAAAACCGGGGTTAAATTTGTGCGTAACCGGCGTGGGCACTTTCATCCAAAAAGAATGATACACATCTACAATTAACCGATCTCTAAAAACTTCAACCGCTTCTTTTTGTATTTTTTGTTGGAGTTCTGCAATATTTTGATTGTTTTCCTGTGAAAATATGTTCACTGTTGCACAAAAACAACAGCATAACAAGGCGATTTTTATATATCTCATTCTAAAAATATTTAATTGGCAAATAAACACAAACTTTTTGTTTATTTTTGCATCCCTAATAAAAAATAAGAATTTTTTACATGAAACCATTGGTAAGTATCATTATGGGAAGCGTTTCCGACTTCCCAATTATGGAAGAAGCGGTAAAGTTTTTGGAAGAAATGGAGATTCCATGCGAATACAATGCCTTGTCGGCACACCGCACCCCCGAATTAGTGATGAATTTTGCAACAAACGCCAAAGAGCGGGGCATTAAGGTGATTATTGCGGGTGCAGGCGGCGCGGCGCACCTACCGGGCGTAATTGCTGCCTTTACTTCTATCCCTGTAATCGGCGTTCCTATCAAATCGTCAAATTCTATAGATGGCTGGGATTCTGTGCTTTCTATTTTGCAAATGCCCGCAGGGATTCCGGTGGCAACGGTGGCTTTAAACGGCGCCCGAAATGCCGCTATTTTATCCGCTCAAATTATTGCAAGCGGAGATAACCTGCTATACAACAAATTAATGGCGTTTAAAGAAACCATGAAAAAGAAAGTAATTGAAGCAAATGAAAAATTGTCTGCGCAAAAAAATTAAAAGAAAATTTATTTATTAACTTTAAAACAAAATAGTTATGAAATTGGTGTACAAAGGTAAAACAAAAAATGTGTATGATAACGACGACGGCAACTATTTGCTGCAGTTTAAAGACGACGTAACCGGCACAGACGGTAAATTTGACCCGGGTTCAAATACAGTGGCGCTTACCATTGAGGGGGTGAGCAAATCTTGTATCATGCTGACCGAATTTTTCTTTAAAAAGATAGAAGCCGCCGGTATTCCTACTCATTTGGTATCAACTAATGTAGAAAAGGCGCAAATGATTGTGAAACCCGCAAAAGTGTTTGGCAAAGGGCTGGAAGTAATTTGCCGGCTTAAAGCAGTAGGAAGTTTTTTGAGACGATTTGGAGATTATTGTATCAATGGACAAGATTTGGATTATTTGGTTGAAACAACCCTAAAAGACGATGAACGCGGCGACCCGCCCATTACGAAAGACCAATTAGATATGCTCGGAATTTTAACCGCCGATGAGTATGAAATTTTAAAAGATTTAACCCAAAAAATTACGCGCATTATCAAAGATGAATTAGCCAAAAAAGGAATGGAACTATACGACCTTAAGTTTGAATTTGGCAAAGTAAACGGCAACATTACGCTAATAGACGAAATTTCCGGCGGCTGTATGCGGGTTTTTAAAGACGGTAAATCTGTAGATCCTTTGGATATTCCGGTAATTTTGTTTAGTTAAAAATAGCAGAATTATCCCCTTCTCCATAAAAATATCTTACCCATTCTTTATATGTATCTTGCGCCGACAAGCAAGTATCAATTAAATAACCTCTTACGTTTGCAAATTCTCTCAATCCACGATAGTAAAATTGTTTATGATTGTCATCAATAATAAACGGAATGATGTTATTTTTTAAGCATTCTCTAAACATAATTAAACGCCCAACCCTACCGTTGCCGTCTTGAAACGGGTGTATTTTCTCAAAACGATAATGATATTCTACAATATTTTCAAAGGTAATTTCAGGGAGATTGTTATACCATTCATTAAGTTTGTTCATATCGGTTTCTACATTTTGTGGTAACGTGGTTTCTGTTCCGCCTACTTCATTGGGCAGTTTTTTCCATTCGCCAACCATAAACCATTCTTTGGTAGAATCGGAAGTACTTGTTTTTAAAATTGTATGAAAGTTTTTGATAACAGAGTTTGAAAGTTGCGTATCAATTGTGTTAAGTAAATAATCAAAAGCAACAAAGTGATTTGAAGTTTCTATGATATCATCTATCGGCACAGCTTCCTGATCTTTAAAACCAATTGTGCGTGTATCAAAGATATAACGTGTTTGTTCTTCCGTGAGTTTACTGCCCTCAATCTTGTTTGAGTTATAAGCAAGATTAACCTGTGTTTTATGATATAACCCACCTTTTCGTTTTGCGTCTTTTTCTTCTTTAAGATAAATTACTAATTTCATACTTGCGCAAATCTGCGGACTAATTTTTACTCCAATTCATGAATTACCAACCCTGATCTCAGTTTCGGTTCAAACCAGGTGGTTTTTGGGGGCATGATGTTGCCGGTGTCAGCAATGTTTATCAACTGTTTCATAGACACCGGATAAAGCGCAAATGCCACTGCCATCTCACCGCTGTCCACGCGGCGTTTCAACTCGCCCAAACCACGAATACCGCCCACAAAATCAATACGTTTGTCGGTGCGCAAATCTTTAATTCCTAAAATTTTATCCAACACTAAATTTGATAAAATGGTAACATCAAGTTCGCCAATCGGGTCGTTGTCGTCAAAAGTACCGGGTTTGGCGGTCAGTTTGTACCAGTACCCGCGCAAATACATACTAAACTCGTGCAATCGGGTGGGCGTATAAATAGCCTGGCTCATATTTTCCATTTTAAAATCGTCTTGCAACGCGAGAATTAACTCGTCGTGCTCCAAACCGTTCAAATCTTTTATAACACGGTTATAATCAATAATTTTTAATTGATTATCTGGGAAAATTACTGCCATAAAGTAATTGTATTCCTCTTTTCCGGTGTGGTTGGGGTTGTTGGCGCGTTTTTCGCCGCCCACTAAGGCAGCAGCGGCAGTTCTGTGATGTCCGTCTGCCACATACAACGCCGGAACTTCGTTGGCAAAAATCTCAGCAATTTGTTTATTTATATTCGCATCGTTAATTACCCAAAAATGGTGCCCAAAACCATCGTCTGCCACAAAATCATACTCCGGCGCCTGCTCTTTTACAATTTTTTCAACTATTGCATCTATTTTATAATTAGCAGGATATGAGAAAAATACCGGCTCAACATTCGCATTGGTAATACGCACGTGAATCATACGGTCTTCCTCTTTATCTTTGCGCGTAAGTTCGTGTTTTTTAATATTATCGTTCAAATAATCGTCAATATGCGCACAGCCCACAATACCGTACTGGGTTCTGCCGTCCATCGTTTGCGCATAAATGTAAAATTTCTCCTCCTCTTCTTGCACCAACCATTTATTCTCTTTAAACAGTTTAAAGTTTTCTACCACTTTATCATACACTTCTTGCGAATGCTCGTCAATACCTTTCGGCAGATCTATTTCTGCTTTGGTTACGCGAAGCAACGAATAGGGGTTTCCCTCCGCTTCCTTGCGGGCTTCTTCTGAGTTTAATACGTCATAAGGACGTGATGCTAATTGTTTTACAATTTCTTTGGGTGGACGAAGTCCTTTGAATGGTTTTACGATTGCCATAAATTTAATTATTAATTTGTTAATGTTTAATTATTGTTGATTTACTTCTCTTTGAGTGAGATTAAAAAAGTCTTCTTTACAATTTGAAAAATAGTTCGATAATTTTTTATTTTTTCCAAAATATTTATTCACAAAGAAATAACGTCTAAATTTTGAATTTACCTTATTCATTTTTGCACGTTTAATAAAAACTTTGTAAAGATCAATATTTTTTTCGTGAATTTTGCTTCGTTTTGCCAAATATTGCATTTGGTTGATAATAAGTTGCGTAAAATTTATTTGAACGGGACAAACTTCATTACAATTTCCGCAAAGTGTTGTGTTTTCAAACAATTTAACAGTGGCATTACTTCTTTCTTTAGAATGATATTTTATTAAATCTATGGGTGCAAACTCATTGGTTTGTTTAAAAACCGGACACGCTTCTCTGCATTTTCCGCAATTTATACAATACAATGTTTCTCTTAACTGATTGTCTTCCAAAAACTCTGTAATTCCATTATCATACAACAAAACAAAAACCTCAACCGGTTCGGCGTAATAATTTTCTTCTGATGAAGAAATAACATTTTTGGCTACAATTCTTGATGGGGGCGCAGAAATAATTTTAATATCCGCGCTATTATATGAATTTTGAATTCCTTTTTGAAGATATAATAATATCTCAAAATCATTTAATCTAACAATTAAATCGTTAATATTTAATACAATAAATAATTTTTCAAGATTATTAAAACAATTTTTACTCTGTTTATCAATAAGCACAATAGAACCATTTTCAATAATACCGAAATCTGCTTGAACTATAAGATTTTCAGCTGTTTCATCATTATTTTCAAAAGATTTAATATCCACTTGTTTAACAAAATTTTTCTTTTCAAAAAAAGCATCGGATACTTTCGGTAAATCGAAACACACTTTATTGTAATTACTTTTCGATAAAGATTTAAAAACAAAATCTACTAAATCCGCTTCATCGCTTATCCACCTTACAACAAAATTTTTTGAAAACAATTTGCTTTCAAAAGCCAACAGATGTTTTTCCATTTCTTCTATATAAGAGAAACGAATATAGTTGGCTCTTGTCTTTAAAAACTGTAAATCTTTGTGCATATCTTGTGTATATGTTGTTAATATCATCTTAGTTATTTGTTAATTTTTTTTATTAAAAATAATATCCACAAAAAAACAGAATTTTTTAATACGATTTCAACAATTCTTTTTATTTTTTTCGTTTATAATAATCTAATATATAGCGTCAAAAAAATTATCAACAAAATTAACACAAGTATTCTCTTTTATTTTAATTTATTTTTTTTAGAATTTATATGATAAAATAAAAATAGTAATCGTTAAAATTTTAGTTTTGCATCATTATGAAAAAGTATATTTTCTTGCTTCTTTTCTATCCTGTTTTATCTTTTTCGCAAGAGCGTATCTTCTTAATTGGTAATGTTTTCGATGGGGTTACATTCTTTCCTGTTAAGGAAGCAAATATCTATAATTTCAGTTCAAAAATGTACAGTTTTACAGATAAAGATGGAAATTTTGAAATTTTAGTTCGGGCAGGAGATACCTTAATTGTATCAAAACAGATTTATAAACAGGAAATAATAATTATAAATCAAGATAATATTAATAAAAAACAAATCAACATCTCGCTTTTTTATAGAACAATACTGTTGAAAGAGGTTTTTGTTTACGCACTGCCGGAAACTTACGATAAGTTTAAAAAAGATTTTGCCAATACTAATTTTTCCGATTATGTTAAAGGAATTGAGGGAACTACCATAAGCGATGCGGAAAGAACGCAATATTCTACTCAAAATGGGTTGTTGGGTTTAATACCCGGAAAAGCAGGACAAGCCATCCGAAGTCCTATTACTTTTTTGTATGAAACATTTAGCAGAAGGGCAAAAATGGGACGTTTATATCAAGAATTAATGGATAATCAAGATGAAGTAGATAATTTGCCTTTAAAATATAATAGAGAATTGGTAATGTCATTAACGGGATTAGATGGGGAAGATTTATTGGATTTTATGACTTTTTGTAAATTCAGTTATTATGAGTTGGTAAAATGGTCGCCGGAATTTATTATTACACAAGTAAAAAGAAAATATGATGACTATGAATTTTATAAAGCGATAGAAAGTAATTAACAATTTATATATTAACAATTTAAAAAAATTTTATGCAAGAAAAAGTTACACAATTAATGAAAGACAATCCGGCGATACGCTGGACAGCTCTTGTTTTTTTGGCATTTGCCATGTTTTGCGCGTATATCTTTATGGATATTTTATCGCCCATTAAAGACCTTATGCAATCCACACGCGGCTGGGATTCTACTGCCTTCGGTACGATGCAGGGTTCTGAAACATTTTTGAATGTTTTTATCTTCTTTCTCATTTTTGCCGGTATTATTTTGGATAAAATGGGCGTGCGTTTTACGGCAATTTTATCGGGTTTGGTAATGCTTGTGGGCGCAGTTATAAAATGGTATGCAGTAGCGGACAGTTTTACAGGAAGTAATTTGGAAACGTGGTTTATCAATAATCTAAATTATATTCCGGGGTTTGATGAATTGGGAATTTCGCCGTTTTATAAAGGAATGCCTGCTTCTGCCAAACTTGCTTCAGTAGGTTTTATGATTTTCGGTTGCGGTGTGGAAATGGCGGGAATCACTGTATCTCGCGGTATTGTGAAATGGTTTAAAGGCAAAGAGTTAGCATTGGCTATGGGTTCTGAAATGGCGATTGCACGCTTGGGTGTGGCTACTTGTATGATGTTTTCACCTATGATTGCAAGAGCGAGAATAATGGGAACAATTGATGTTTCACACTCTGTTGCTTTTGGTGTTATTTTGTTGATGATTGCCTTGATTATGTTCATTGTATATTTCTTTATGGACAAAAAGTTGGACGCCCAAACAGGCGAAGCAGAAGAAAAAGATGATCCATTTAAAATTAGTGATATTGGTAAAATATTTGCAAGCAGTGGCTTTTGGTTGGTGGCATTGCTTTGCGTATTGTACTATTCTGCCATTTTCCCATTCCAAAAATATGCGGTTAATATGTTACAATGCAATTTAACATTAATCAAACCAGATGATACTTCTTTTTGGGCAACAAATACTTGTATTTTTATTCAATATGGTATTTTGTTAATTGTTGCTGCAACAGCATTTTTTAGTAATTTCAGAAAAGAAAAAACAATAAAAACAACATTATTAATAATATCAGCAGTTTTTTTAATTGTTTTCTGTTTTATGGGCTATAAACGTCAATCTGCTGAAACAATTTTTGCGGTATTTCCCGTATTAGCAATGGGCATAACACCTATTCTCGGCAAATATGTAGATACAAAAGGCAAAGCAGCATCTATGTTGATGATTGGTTCTATTTTATTGATAATATGTCATTTAACTTTTGCGTTTATTTTGCCTGTGTTCACAGGCAGCGCAATTGGTGGCGTGATGATTGCTTATTTAACTATTTTGGTTTTGGGAGCATCATTCTCATTAGTTCCGGCATCGTTATGGCCAAGCGTTCCGAAATTGGTGGATAGCAAAGTAATAGGATCTGCTTATGCACTTATTTTTTGGATTCAGAATATCGGTTTATGGTTATTTCCATTGTTAATTGGTAAAATATTAGATAGAACTAACACAACTATTAATACAAACGCAAAGATTGCAATAGAAAATGGAGATGCAGGATATTTAACAGATGCAGGTATTATTGAAAAATTCAATAACGGTTTTATTACATTGAAAGATGCTATAAACGAACAAGCAGCTATTTTATATGATTACAAGTGGCCGCTTGTAATGTTAGCATGCCTTGGTGTTGCCGCATTGATTTTAGGATTTATTCTTAAAGGAGTTGATAAGAAAAAAGGACTTGGTTTAGAGTTGCCGAATATAAAATAGGAATAATTTTTTAATGTTAATTACATGTAGAGATGTAACACGTCTCTACATGTTTTATTTTTCACACCGCAATATAAGAAGTACAAACGGAATAAATATTATTATACATTTGCACTGTTTTTAATTCCGCATGTTAAATCTTTAAATATCTGATTATGAAAATCAAAGAAACAATCATTTTTACATTAATCATGTTGCTTTGCAGTCCTATTTTTGCACAACAAGTAAGCGTACTTATGGATTATAAATCCTACTATTCCAACGAACCTTATTTGGAAATATCCTCTTTTGTAAATGGTAAAACCGTTACTTATGTAGCGGGCGCCGAGAGTAAATTTCAGGCCGAGGTGCGTATTACTGTGGAAGCGCTCCAAAATGATACGCTAATTAATAAATTGGATTATATCTTAGTGAGCGAAGCATTTGATGACGACATTGCCGCCACCAAACCCCATTTTGGAGGTATCGAATACCTGCCATTGCCGAATGGAGAATACTTACTGCAATTTGCAGTGCAAGACATACACGCGAGTACCGAGCCTGTGTATTATGCAGATATGGTTTGGATAGATTATCCCGATGATGCGATATCCATTTCCGATATTTCTCTTTATAAAAGTGTGAGTAAAGAAACCAAAGGAGATATATTCGACAAATATGGCTTTTCTTTTGAGCCGCTGCTTTATGAATATGCTCCGGAAAACATTTACAGCCTTCCTTTTTCTTGCGAAATTTACAATACAACCTTAATTGCAGAAAATGACCCCATTACTATTAAATGTTACATTACCTGTTTTGAAAACAATTTAATGCCTTATCCCGAAGCACGTTTTACAACACAGGAAAAAGCCAAATCGGTAATTGTAACTATTGGAGAAATCGGTATTTACAAATTACCTTCCGGAAATTACAATTTAGTTGTAGATGTTCTTGATAAAGATTCTGTTTTGCTTGCCACCAATTCGTGCTTTTTCCAACGAAGCAATCCCGCATTAACATTAAATGTAGAAGATTTTAATATGGTAAATCTTGAAAATACGTTTGCAGATAGAATTAAAGATACAGTACAACTACTTGAGTATGTTAAATATCTATTTCCAATTTCTACTCCCATAGAAAAAGAATTTTATAAAATAAGAATGAATTACATTTCGTCAGAAACTTTAAGAAAATTCTTTTACGCATTTTGGTTAAAAAGAGATCCTGTTGACCCTGAACAATCTTGGTTAGAATATTTAGAAAAAGTGAAAAATGCGAACCGGGAGTTCGGTTGCAAATTGGTGCCGGGCTACCGAACCGACCGCGGTAGAGTGTATTTACAATATGGACCTCCCGATAGCCTTTTTGAATCACCTTACGATTCACACTCTTATCCTTATGAAATTTGGCATTATTATTATTGTGTAGATCAATCAAATGTGAAATTTGTTTTTTATAATACAGACTTGGTCTCTAATGATTATGAACTGCTCCATTCGGATAAACGGGGAGAGATACAAGATGCATATTGGCAGATAAAAGTTACGCAACGTAAAACACCTCTTTTTAATATTGAGCAGCGTATGCCGGAAGACTATTTCGGTGGAAACCCAAAAGATGATTGGTTTTATCATAGATAATTGATAATGAAATATTACTTAAAATGTGTGAAGTGCGGGCACATTACACCAAATTTCCCCACTTGGTTTCAGGCAAATCAGGAATGTGTAAAATGCAAAAGTAAACACGCCGAAATTTGGTATAATTCCGATTATACACAATTAAAAGACCTATTATTACAACAACCCGAAAGTTTTTGGCATTACTTTGAATTTTTACCGCTTTTAGATAAAAAAAATGCAATCTCTTGTAAAGAAGGCGCAATACCTGTTGAAAAATGGGATTTTTTAAGCGATTATGCACAAAAAAAGTTTAATATAAATTGTAATGTTTTGGTGTATCGCAACGATTTAAACGGAGGAACCAATACGTTTAAAGATGTGGCGGCATCGTTGGCAGCCTCACTATTTAAAGAACATAGCATTAAACATTACACCGTTGCCTCTACCGGAAATACCGCTACGGCATACAGCAAATATTTGTCTTTGGCGGGCGTAAAGTTTACCGTATTTGTTCCCGATTGCATTGTGCAGGATTCTGTAGATGAGATGCGTTCCTACAATCAAGAGGTGCGCATTGTGGATGGCGATTACGCTTATGCCAAAAAAATGGCAGCAGAATTTCACCAAAAAAATAATGTGCTGATTTCGGCAGGAAATATTGACCCTATACGGGTAGAAGCCAAAAAAACAATGGTTTTTGAATTTTTACGCCAAATAGGAAAAATGCCAGATCTGTATATTCAAGCCGTAAGCGGTGGTACCGGACCGATTGCCATTGACAAAGGGGTGCGCGAAATTGAACATATTGTACCCGAAGCCAAACTGCCCCGAATGATTTTAGTGCAACAAGATACCTGCGACCCGATGGTGCAGGGCTGGGAAAAGGCTGTAACAGAAAATTTTCCGGAAGGCTGGGAAACCCGTTACCCGATTATTGATAACCCGCAAACCGTTGTTTCTATCTTATCAACAGGCAATCCGGGTATGTTTCCGGTGGTGGCGCCCATTGTGAAAAAAAGCGGCGGCGCTTTTGTGAGAGTAAAAGAAAAAGACCTTATTAGTTTGGCAAAAATTATTTATAAAGAGAAAAATTTGATATTAGGTCCCGCCTCCATAGTTTGTTTGCTCGGCTTTTATCAAGCCTTAGAAGAAAACCAAATCAAAAACGGAGAAACTGTGCTCATCAACACCGGCGAAGGCGCAGCAAGAGCACAGTGGTTTCAAGATGCCGTTTTGAATTAATTTATGATTGTTTTCAATTTGAAGATCTGTTTACAAATTTGTATTAAAAATGCCAAATAACCCCTGCCGCCACCGGAACCACCTCCGGTCCGCGGTTTTTCCTAAACAGGTCTATCAAACCGTATCGGACATACAGCGCCAAACCGTTAAAACCGATCTCTACTTTGGCATCTGCCGTTAATGGATTAACGTTCATACCTTTGCCCAAATAAGGGCGTACTTTTCTATCGTTAGCGTCTTTATAAACTACTCTCGATTTGCTGGATAATTTTAACCCCAATTCCACTCCGGCTTGCACAAAAAAGTTGGATCTTTTGGATAATTTTTTCTGATATTCAAACATAATTGGCGCGTGAAGATACCATTGCACCAATCTGCTTTTCAAATATTGAATATCATTTTCCGGATGTTTTTGAATAGTGATATTATTATCTTCCTCGAAAGCAAAATTCAGATCGGCGTTGTATTGCTGCACCTTAAAACCCAATCCTGCGAAAAACAGCCAGCCATATTTTTTTGAAAGTTGCGCACTCATCCCAAAAGCCGTTAGCCCTAATTCGTAAGAAGAGAGTTTTAATGCGGCGTTTTCCACCGTGCCAATCTTAGAAAGATCTCGCGAAGCCAAATTGGAAAAACCGGCAAACAACCCACTGCCGTGCGCAAAATACCTGTTTTTCTTTTTGTTGATGGTAAATTTTGAAAAACAAAACTCAGGATAAACGGAATACCCTTCTTCTGTTCCATAGCTGTCTCTAAATAACTTATCTTCGGCTGAAATTGCGGAGGCTTCCCATACTCCATTTCTAAAAACCATAATCGGTGAAGAAGACGGAGTGTTTTCTACCTCATAATTTCCGCTAAACAACTTATCTTCAGCCGACAAACTGTCCGACTGGATAGAGATTTGCAATCCCCCATCCCGCTCGGAAATTTTAATGGCGTTGTTTTTATAATAATAAGTGCTGTCGTTTTGAC
>Ga0082212_10007161_pt1 | contig 14830 bp, 13 predicted proteins | sample TergutNt197P3_FD_71548 | JGI IMG/M metagenome (GOLD analysis project Ga0082212, IMG submission 71548) | Neocapritermes taracua P3 segment gut microbial communities from Petit-Saut dam, French Guiana - Nt197 P3 | ecosystem: Host-associated > Arthropoda: Insects > Digestive system > Gut ... | reverse complement strand
AACATGATATTCTCGATTTGGGACACCCAAAAATACAAATTGTTTCTGTATTTACAAGGGATACAGAGGGTGTCCCATGAAAATGATGAAAACAGGAAAAAAAAAAAATATGTAGATTTTTTTTTTTGGCGCATTTCAGATTGTCGCAGGAGAGATTTGTCATGCTTTTTTGATGAACGTTGAGCGTTTTATAAGGATTATTTCTACTCCAGATTCGCATTATTCCTGATAATATATCCGTTTCACACGTGGCGATATACTCGTCAGCACCTCATAGGGAATGGTTTGCATTTGCCGGGCAAATTCCGGAAGTGTGTGTTCATCGCCGAAAATGATCACCGGATCGCCTTCTGAAGCAGCGATATCCGTGAGGTCAATGGCGCACATGTCCATGCTGATGTTGCCCACTGTCTGTACGCGCTGCCCGTTTACTGCGAAACTGCCTGCTCCGTTGCCGAGTATACGGTGCAGCCCGTCGGCGTAACCAACAGGTACAATTCCTATGCGCATGGGTTTGACGGCAAAAAACTTCCGGTTGTAACCCACGCTGTCGCCTGCCGGAATATTTTTGATTTGAAGAATGATACTGCGTAATGTGGCTGTCTGTTGCAGTTTCGATGATTCAACCGCACTGACGCCATGCAGTCCGATACCCAGTCGCACCATGTCGAACTGCGCTTCGGGAAAACGTTCAATACCGGCCGAATTGAGGATATGTCGCAGGAAGGGATACTGTATCCGCTCTTCAATTCTGCTGCTCATCCGGCGGAAAAGATCAATTTGCTGATGTGAAAAATCATCTGAAGCAGGATCTTCGCTGCAGGACAGGTGTGAAAAAACCGATTTGACCCGCACGGACGGTTGCCTGCACAGTTGTTCTGCAAGGGCGTCCATTTCTTTTTCGAGGAAACCAAGGCGGTGCATGCCCGTGTCTAACTTGATATGGACAGGATACTCGCTGATACCCTGATCGGAGACAGTTTTGGCGAATTGTTCCAGCATCCTGAAGCTGTATATTTCAGGTTCGAGGTTGTAGCGAATCAGGGTATCAAAACTGCCGTCTTCGGGGTTCATGACCATGACGGGCAATGTGACGCCGTTTTCGCGCAGTTCTTTGCCTTCGTCGGCGAAAGCCACCGCAAGACAATCGGCGCGATGATGCTGCAGAACGTTTGCTATTCCGACGCTTCCGCTACCGTAGGCAAACGCCTTCACCATCACCACCATCCGCGTTTGCGGGCGCAATAACGATTTAAAATAATTATAGTTGTGAATCACGGCATTCAGGTTAATTTCAAGTACTGTTTGGTGTACTTTTTCCTCAATCGCCTGTACGATGCGTTCAAATTCAAATTTACGCGAACCCTTTACCAGTATTGCTTCATCGGAAAACCGTACCGTTTGTCCCATTACGGCGAGAAAATCCTCAGTAGAGGAAAAGAAGAATTTTTCGCAGGTAAAGAGTCCGGCATGGGCTGAAATTCCCGAACCGATACCCACTAATCTGTTGATATTTCGTTCGGTCAACAGTCCGGCTACTTCGCGGTACAGACTTTCCTGCGATTTTCCGGATTGCAGAATGTCTGACAAAATGAGCGTTTTTAACGGTTGCTGCTGTTGCGCCAGCAAGCCAAGCGCAATGGCTAACGAACCAACGTCGGCATTGTAGCTGTCGTTAATAATGGTACAGCGGTTGACGCCCTTTTTGATGTCCAAACGCATGGCAACAGGTTCTAACTGTGCGATACGCGTATTGATGATTTCGGGACGGTAACCCATGTACAGCATCAGGCAGGCCACATGCAGTGCATTTTCCACAGAGGCGTCATCTGTAAAGGGGATCATCATCTCAAAACCATGTCCGCCATAATGAATCATTACGGTTGTAACATTGTTTTCCCTGCGTTTACCGGTCACCAGCACATCGGCGCCAGCGTGTTCCGACCACGAAAATCGCGATACAGCCCTGTATTCCGGATCGTTTTCGAGAATGTCCGCCAGCTCAGTGCAATCGCGGCAATAAAGAACTGTGCGACAGCGGCGGAAAAGTATCAGTTTCTCCTGTACCTTTTCATATTTTGACTGGAAATTTTCCTGATGCGCCTCGCCCAGATGGGTAAAAATACCGACGTCAGGCGCGATGACGGTTTGCAGACGCTCCATCTCGCCGGGCTGTGAAATACCCGCTTCAAAGATGGCCAGATCGTGCCTGTCGTCAAGCAGGCACACCGATAAAGGTACGCCCACCTGCGAATTGTAGCTCCGCGGACTGCGCACAATGTTCTTTTCGTGATGTATGGCCTGGAAAATCCACTCCTTCACAACGGTTTTTCCGTTGCTGCCCGTAACAGCGATCACCGGAGTCATGAAACGGCGGCGATGATGAGCGGCTAATTGATGCAGGGCATGGAGAACGCCGGGTACAAGCACAAAAGCGGCATTTGTAATATCGCCTGCCGGCAATCGTTCAACTACAAAACAACGCACACCCTGGCGATGCAACTCCTCAATATAATCATGGCCGTCGTGCCGTTCGCCCGAAATAGCGAAAAATACAGTGGTAGCGGGATACAGCAGTGAGCGGCTGTCAGTCAGTACATATTGAACCGCTGTATCGTTTGTTCCTGATAATTGCCCGCCCGTGATGTGCGCTATTTCGGAAATGGTATAGTTCACAACAGTTCAAAGATTGCTTCAATTTCTACAGCGATATTTGAAGGCAGCATCATACCCACCGCGCTTCTGACGCCTATGCCGTTTTCTTCGCCGAATATTTCGGCCATTAATTCACTGAAACCATTAATAACTGCGGGTTGTGAATGAAAATCAGGCGTGCAGTTTACCATTCCCAGTGTTTTTATCAACCTGTAAATTTTATTCAAGTCGCCCAAATGATTTTTTATTACTGATATCATAGTAAGCCCTGCCTGCCGGGCTGCAAGTTTACCTTCTTCAAGACTTAAATCTGCTCCTGCTTTTCCGGTGATCAACGAACCGTCAGGCAGTACAGGCGCCTGCCCTGAAACATACAGCAGATTTCCAGATACAAGGACAGGTTTATATACGCCTAAAGGCTTGGGCGCAGGGGGTAAAACAAGCCCAAGTTCTTTGATTCTGTGCTCGGGGGTAACTTCATTACTCACAGCGCTACCCGGACTGATCGTTCTATTACACGAATGGAACACAGAGGCGACTGCCGATATACCTCCTAATTTAATGAATGTACTTCTTTTCATTTTTATACTATTTATTATATGAATCAAAAATTTGTGCTCTAAAAAAAGAGTATTTGACTTGCGCATGATAAAACTTCGGGCAAAAATAGCGATTTATTCAAAAAAAAAGGCAATTCATTTAAAATTAAATTTCAAATGAATAATGGGGTGCAATTCAAATGGTCGCGCAAGATTCCTCTGTCTTGTCCTGAATACGGTTGACACAATTTTTAATAAAAAGTATGTCAAAAAATCAGAAAACGGTTTATCGGTACAGTTCTTGTTTTAAAGAAAAAGTAGTTCAGGAAGTATCCTCCGGGAGCAGTATTTCAGAAGTTTTTCGCCGTTACGATATCAAAGGGGGCAGTACCGTGCAGTACCGGATCAGGAAATTTGGTCGTCCGGAATTGTTAAACACCGTAATACGGGTAAAAATGCGTAGTGAAGATGATAAGATCAAGCAGTTAGAGTCAGACAACAAGCGTCTTAAAATCGCTTTGGCAGATGCCGTTTTAGCCAAAGATGTTTTGGAAACGCTGGTGGATGTTGTCAATGAACATTATCAAACGGACGTAAAAAAAAACTTCGGACAGAAGTTGTTTTCCGATGCAGTATGTCCCAAAAACAAAAAGTAAGTAGCATGTGCGGTTATTTTGGCTACAGTCGTGCGGCATATTATAAGTCGCTTAAAGAGCGTGAATGCGTCTGTTTTTCGGAATCGTTGATTCTTGAGATGATCTTTCGTGAGCGTTGTCTTCAACCCCGTTTGGGTGGTAAGAAACTATACCGGATGCCTGAATCGGGCATTCGTGAAATAGCGCCTCATTTTGGCAGGGATAAATTTTTTGATCTTTTGCGCAGACATCATTTGCTTGTGGATCGTAAACGCCAGTATCGCAAGACGACCAATTCCTGTCATCATTTTCACAAGTATTGTAATCTGGTGCGTGATTTATCCATCGACCGTCCCAATCGCGTTTGGGCGGCGGACATTACGTATTTGCGAACCGATAAGGGATTTGTTTACTTATCGTTGTTAACGGATATGTACTCGCGCAAAATTGTCGGTTGGGAGTTATCGGAGAACTTGACTATAGAGGGTTCCCTTGCCGCTCTTAAAAAGGCGTTAAGAGAAAATCCGGTACGGCATTCACTGATACATCATTCGGACAGGGGTGTTCAGTATTGCAGTCACGAGTACGTAAAACTGCTAAAAATGAACACAATAGACATAAGCATGACGGAAGACAGTCATTGCTACGAAAATGCGCTTGCCGAACGGGTCAATGGCATTCTCAAGGATGAATATCTGCTTGATGCAACCTTCAGGGATTTTGCTCATGCAAAGAAAGCGTGCAGACAGGCGGTAGAACTGTACAATAAGCGGAGACCGCATTTGTCGCTGATGTATAAAACACCCTGGCAAGTACATCATGGTCATGCGGCATAAACATAGCGGTCGGGAATAACTTTTTTGACCTTTTTATGGAGGTCAAAAAGTTATTTCCCGCCCGAAGTAAAACAACGTAAAAATGAAAAGTAATAATCAAAAATTAATGTCAAATCTGTCAACTTTTTTTAGGACGTGACAGGGGCGCGTGGTGCGCTCCTTTTTTTTGGGGGGGCTTTACCTTTTCAGGAACTCAATACCAGTACAACACAGAAAAACAACTGCATCAACGCAACAAGGAAACGATAAGAGATGATTACGGCAAGGATTTTTTTGAGCATATCCCCAAATACAAAGCCTTTTGCAATGTTCCTGACCATATCCATTACCAGAACTTCATCGAAAACTGTTTTAACCGCTATTTCGAGTTTGAACATGACCCCGAAACCGGCGACTGTTCGCTAATTTTTTGCGGAGTTAGGGTTTGACTTGAGTATCTATCAACGTATCGCGCAATTTGTCCAAATCAAGCGGTGATACTCTCCCAAAAATTTTTCGTCTTTTTCGTTCGGATTACACACAAATACGCTATTTTTGCGGTCATTATTTTGGATATTTTTAATTCGTAATTCATAAATCATCATTGACCGATGCCTGTCAATATTCCCGATAACCTTCCCGCGTTGGATGTTCTCAAGGAAGAGAACATTTTTGTGATGACCGAAAGTCGTGCGATTCATCAGGACATTCGTCCGTTGAGACTGTTGATCCTGAACCTGATGCCCGTGAAAATCACTACCGAAGCCCATCTGCTCCGTATGTTGTCCAACACTCCGTTACAGGTTGAGATAACTTTGTTAAACACATTGAGCCACACTTCAAAGAATACGCCTATCGAACATTTGCAAGCTTTCTACAAAACATTCGACGAGGTGCAACACAAGCGGTTCGACGGGCTGATCATTACCGGTGCGCCCGTTGAACTTCTGCAGTTCGAGGAGGTTGATTATTGGGCGGAACTGACGGCCATTATGGATTGGGCGGAACACAACGTAACATCGACCCTATACATTTGCTGGGCTGCGCAAGCCGGACTGTACTACCACTATGGCGTCCCGAAATACGAACTGCCGCAAAAGATGTTTGGAATTTTTACCCATACGCTGAACAACCCGAAAGCGCCTATTGTCCGCAGTTTCGACGATGAATTTTTGGTGCCTCATTCGCGGCATACGGAAATCCGCCGCGAAGATATTGTCAAAGTGCCCCGCCTTGAAATTGTTTCGGAATCGTCCATATCGGGCGTATATTTGGTGAGAGATCTTGAGAAGCGTCGCATTTTTGTTACGGGACATTCGGAGTATGACGCCGAAACGCTCAGGGTAGAATACGAACGCGACCTGGCTAAGGGAATGGATATTCAGGTTCCGTTCAACTACTTCCCCGGCGACGATCCGTCCATCGCGCCGCCCATGCGCTGGAAAAGCCACGCCGGACTGCTATTCTCCAATTGGCTCAATTATTACGTATATCAGGAAACGCCTTATGATATTGATTGAGACCTCCTTAGCGGATATTGACGGTGCGGCGCGTGAATTTCTTCAAAAAACCGGCGGATGCAAACATTTTGCGTTCTACGGCGCGATGGGCGCCGGTAAAACAACCTTTATCAAGGCGCTTTGCAAAGCGCTGGGCGTCGCCGGTACCGTCGCCAGCCCCACATTCGCTCTGGTGAACGAATACCGCGCCGGAAACAACGGGATGGTGTATCACTTCGATTTTTACCGGATCAATAAACCCGAAGAAGTATTCGATTTCGGATGTGAAGAATATTTCGCGTCAGGCGGCTACTGTTTTGTGGAGTGGCCTGAAAAAGCGGAAATAGCGCTCCCTTCTGACATTTGCCGTATCAATATGGAGGAACTACCCGGTGGAAATCGTAAGATGACCATATTTTTATCAACATAAGGTTTCTTTTCGTCAAAAAAAATCTTCCATATCAAAAAAATATATTATCTTTACACCGTTTATTATATGTTGGACGTATGAATAACAGTAGCGATAGTTTTTGGTATGACGATGAGATGCTTAACTCTGTCAGTCGATACGAGGATATGTTGAAAAACCATACTCGTTGTTTTTTCGATATTCATGAGTTTGAGGACATTATCGATTATTATTTGGATTCTGAAAATTTTACGGAAGCAGCGAATGCCGCTGATTATGCCGCCCGCATCTACCCGTTGGCTTCGTCCATTCAACTGCGTATGGCCGAAATCCTGATTGACAAGGGGCAACCTGTTAAGGCGCTGAAACTTCTGAACAAATTAGAGCATCTGGAGACAGGCGAATACGGGGTGTATCTGTTGCGGGGCGCCGCGCTCAACATGATGGGAAAACCCAGAGAAGCGCAACGCCAGTTTGAGAAAGCGATCCAGATGGCTGATGACGACAAAGCCGAAGTGTTCTACAATATCGGGATGTCGTTTGAACGGATTAACCAGCATAAGGTTGCCCTGAAGTACTTCATGAAGGTACATGCGATGGAACCCGAAAATTATTACGTACACTACGATCTGGCTTACTGTTACGAGCGGCTTGACGAATTAGACAAAAGCATTACACACTATCAGAGATATTTAGATGAAGATCCTTTTTCGGAATATGTCTGGTACAATCTGGGAATCGTATACAATAAAAAAGACGATTACGAAAAGGCTCTGGAAGCGTACGATTTCGCCATTGCCATCAATCAAAACTATTCATCGGCGCATTTCAACAAGGCCAACACGCTCTCGCTGCTCGAACGCCACCGCGAAGCCATCGAAACTTACACGGAATTTCTCGGAATTGAACCCGACAATGCCGCCGCCTATTGTTACATAGGCGAATGTTACGAACGAATTGAAGAATACGGTTTGTCAAAACTCAATTACCTAAAAGCGCTTTCGATTGACGATCAGTTTGCCGACGCATGGTTTGGTCTGGGCGTAGTGGAGGCGCAGGAAGGAAGTTACGAAGACGCTGTCAGGTTTATTCTACGTGCGCTTGCATTAGACTGGGACAATACCGAATATCTCTTTGCCCTCGCATCGGCTTATGCGAACCAGCAGCAATATGAAAGGGCGGTTACCATCTTCAAAAAATTAGTAAAACTGATCACGGGCGACGTCTGCATGTGGGATTGTTTTGCGCAGGTATACGCCAAACAGGGCGCTTTTGCCGAAGCGCGGAAAATCATTTCCGAAGCGCTCCATTTTAATAACGATTCGGCATTGTTGCATTATCGTATGGCTGCCTATTATCTTCTTGACAACCAGCAATATAAAGGATTATCCATATTGGAAAAAACCCTGAAAGCATACCCAGATGAAAGCGATTATCTTTTCGATGTATTTGAAGAAGACAGTGTAGACAGGGAAATCACAGATTTGGTCAATAAATACCGTAAGGAACCATGAATATCAGATTACCGTTTTTACCCGAACGGCCGGAAAAACCCCGCGAGACAGGTCTTACCATGATGATGGACAAGGGATTGAGCATTCACGAAGCCGAATCGTTTGTCGAATCGGCGGGCGAATTTACCGACCTGATCAAACTTGCATTCGCGACAGGCGTGTTTGCACGAAACATCGAAGCCAAGATACAGATTTACCGGCAGGCCGGTATCCGCGTTCATTTCGGAGGCACCTTGTTTGAGGCTTTTATCGTCCGCAATCAGTTTGATGAATTTCGCCGTTTTCTCGACAATTACGGGATGGACACTGTGGAGGTTTCGGACGGGTCGATGGCTATTCCCCACGACCAAAAATTGGAATACATCCGCATTCTGTCGGGGCAGGCAACTGTGCTGTCGGAAGTAGGCTCGAAAATGCAAGGCGTTGTCATCACGCCGGATACGTGGGTCAACGACATGAAATGCGAACAGGAGGCTGGCGCATGGAAAGTGATTGCCGAAGCCCGCGAAAGCGGAACCATCGGTATCTATCATTCCGACGGATCGGCCGACAAAGAGTTGATAGCCCGCCTCGACAGGGAAATAGGCCGCGACCATATCCTGTGGGAAGCCCCCAATAAAAATCAGCAGGTTTGGTTTATTAAACAGTTTGGCGCGAATGTCAATCTGGGTAATGTGGCCACTGGCGAAGTGGTCGCGCTGGAATCACTGCGTCTGGGCCTTCGCGGCGATACATTTTTTGATTTTCTTCCCGACAAATTGCAGCATCTGAGACAAGTGTAAATTTTTTTACAAAAAAATGAAAATTTCTCAAAAATTTTCGTTAAATTTGCCATATCTTTTTTTAAACTAAAACACGATGAATTGTATTATCGTAGATGATGACAGTTTTGTAAGGAAAATAATAGAGGATTTTGTAAAAAAAACCGAATCGCTCACGTTGCTGCATTCGCTTTCCAGCGCTGTGGAAGCTATCAATGCGTTAAATTCAAACGAGAATATTGATTTGATATTCCTTGACATCGAAATGCCCGAAATGACGGGTATTGAATTTCTGAATGCGATGAGTACATTGCCGCAAATTATTATTGTTTCATCGAAAGATAAATACGCCATCAATGCGTTCGATTACGACGTCACCGATTATCTGTTGAAGCCGTTCGATTACGGCCGTTTCTGCAAGGCTGTGGGTAAGGCCATTGCGCGCGAGGAAAAGAGCAGGGTGCACGCAAAGGGCGACGAGGTTTTCATCAAACATAATTCGTCGTTGGTGAAGATGAAATATACCGACATCCTTTGGATTGAGGCAATGGAAAATTATATCGTCATTCATACTTTCGATGATAAGTTCACGATTCATTTCACGATGCGCGCCATTGAGGAGAAACTTCCGCAGAAGCAGTTCCTGCGGGTGCACAGATCGTTTATCATTAATGTCGGCAGTATCCACAGTATTGAGGACAACTCGGTTGTTATCAAAACAAACGACAAGTTGAAAAATAATATCCTTATCGGAAAATCATATAAAGATAAGTTATTGAGAGAAATAAATGTTATTGCACGATAAGTCCGTACTGTTATTTTTCATGATCGGATTTCTGTTTCTGCAAACAGAGATACAGGGTAAAAAAAAAGCGCCCGTTCATTTTTCCAAAACGGAAATATCTATACAACAGTTATTTTCGGAAATAAACGAAACCAAAGACGATAGTCTTGCCATCAGGTTGCACGGGCAAATAGAAGAAATACTGGCACAAACGCTTGTCATCCCCGAAGCTTATCATTATCAATTCGACTCGTTGGGAATGATCGGCAGGATTTACGCGCCCCGCAAAGATTTTCGTCTTTTCAACTGGAACCATTCGAGCCGCGATAGCACTTACCAGTATTTTGCCCTGATTGTATTCCCCGGCAAGAAAAATGAACCCAACAGGGTTGTCCGCCTGACCGAAACAACAGATTCAATAGTCCGCCCCGACCAGCAAATACTTGGCGCCGATCAATGGCCGGGATGCCTGTATTACAGAATTGTGAGCAAGAACCGCGGAAAAGACGGAAAAGATTATTATACCCTTCTCGGATTGGACATGCACAACCTGCAAACCACGAAAAAATATATCGAGATACTGTCGTTCGACCCCAATGGCAATCCGCAATTGGGCGCTCCCGTCATCGAACTGAACGGTTGGACGAAATACCGCGTGATTTTTGAATTTTCAGCGCAACTAAGCATGTATCTCGAATACAACCGTTTCAGGCGCAGGATCGAGTTCGATCACTTGGCGCCGCTCATGCCCTACTTAGTGGGCGACTACGAATACTATGAGCCTGATTTGTATCGTGATGCGCTCAAATTCAAGGGAGGGCGATGGAAACATATCAAGGATATCCAAACGCCACCCGACAGTAAAAAATTGAAAAAGAGTTCGTTGCCAAAGCCGCCAAAACCAAAAAAACCGCCAAAATCTTCATCGGGGAAGAAAAATACATAAGGAAAAGATCGAACTCATGGCGTGGATGTAATCATTGAATAGAATACTTCTTATTATCAACAAGATTACCATTAACCTGTATGATTTGTCCTTTTGCAGTTTTCACAGAAACAGATTTTTTCCCGTTCCGGAGATTTAATTTTCCACCGAGAGTTGATTCTATTTTTGCTTCCGTTAATTGACCGTTTTTCCATGATATATCAACAATAAACCCGCCTCTGGCGCGTAAGCCCTTCACTGAACCTGTTTCAGCCATTGCTTGCGGTAAAGAAGGGAGCAATTCTATTTCGCAGGAACCGTCTTTTTTCTGCAAGTGACTTTGCAGCAGCATTTCGGCAATGGCAGCCGTTGCGCCGAAGTTTCCGTCAATCTGGAAAGGAGGATGGTCGTCGAACAGGTTGGGTAAAGTTTTGCTACTCAATAATACCGAGAGCAGTTTGAAGGCATGGTCTCCGTCGTGCAAACGGTTCCACATGTTGATTTTCCAAGCCAATCCCCAACCGGTGCCACCGTCGCCGCGAGCAATCAGGACTTTACGGGCGGCTTCGGCTAATTCGGGCGTTCCCACTACGGTAATCTGATTTCCGGGATGCAAGCCGAACAAATGCGACGTGTGGCGATGATGCGGTTCCACTTCCCTGTAATCTTCCGCCCATTCAAGAATACGTCCCGTTGTTTTGCTGATCTGAATTGCCGGTAATCTTTTCAGGGTTTTCTCACATTCCGCGCGGAATGCGGCGTCCCGTTTCAGGATTTGATCCGCCTGAATGCAGTTGGTCAGCAGGTTATGAATAATCTGTAAGTCCATCGTTGCGCCGTAGGTAAATACCGAACGTTCGCCATTGGGAAGCAAGAACGCATTTTCAGGCGAATACGAGGGATTGGTTACCAATTTTCCGGCGTAAGCCGTACCGGCAGGCGCTTCGACAAGGAAATCCATGATGAAGCGCGCAGCGCCTTTCATGACCGGATAAGCGCGTTCTGCTAAAAATGCTTTATCGCCCGTGAAAGCGTAATGTTCCCAAAAATGCTGCGACAGCCATGCGGCTCCCATAGGCCAGATTCCTTGCGGACCATCTGCCGGAGCGGTGAAACCCCACGCATTGGTTAAATGATGAACCACCCATCCGCGTGCGCCATAAAGCGTTTGCGCCGTCCGTTCGCCCGGTTTGACCATGACGTCCGTCAAGTCGAAAAACGGGATATGCAATTCCGAAAGATTCGTTATTTCAGCAGGCCAGTAATTCATCTGAAAATTAATATTGGTATGAAAGTCGGCGTTCCATGGCGCATTCATCTGCCAGACCCACAATCCCTGCAAATTAGCCGGCATTCCGCCCGGACGGGAAGAACCAATCAGAAGATAACGACCAAACTGAAAATACGTTTCCACCAAACCCAAATCCGGCGTTCCTGTTTTACGAGCCAGCGCCAATCGCTCATCCGTAGGAAGCGCATCTGTTTCGGGCGTTACTTTTGCCAGATTCAAATCCACGCGATTGAAATACGACTGATGATCGGCAATATGTTCCGATTTTAATTGTTGATAAGTCTTGCGCAATGCTTTGGCAATGGTTTCTGCGCATTGTTTTTCTGGATCTTCCGAATAAGCGACAATACCCTTTGCTAAATTTTTCATGCCCGGATAATCGGTTGCTCCGGTAATATACAGCGTGAGGGCGTCGGCGTCTTTCACCGTCAGTACGTCGAAATGGGCAAGATCATCATGTTCCGTTTTCACTGCGCCATTTTCAGCAACTGCCTTTACCTGAGCGGCAAAGCGAACTCCCCGCGGATTTCCGTCCGTATCTTTGGTATTAATCCGTCCGGTAAGCAGCAACGATGCTGGATCGGGGGGAACAGAACGGCAAGTGGCATCTTTTTCGCGGCGCAAACTCAAATTGAGATTGATTTTTTTGCCCTTGTCGGCAGTTATCTTCACTATAATGACATTGTCGGGCGCCGAAGCAAAATATTCGCGCGTGTAGGTTACGCCGTCCGAACTGTATTTTGTCGTCGCAACTGCGGTAGAAAGGTCTAAACTGCGGACGTAATTTTCGGCGGTCATCTGTGGCGTATCAAACCACAATTCGCCCAACGACTGGTACGATTTAATGCGTTGCGGAATCCCCATCATGGTTTTTGAGGCTAACTGTACTGCCTCATTGTTTTTGTTTTCAAACAAAAGACGCTGAACTTCCGGCAAAGCCTTCAAACCTTCGGGATTATCCGGATCTAACGGAAAACCGTCCCAAAGCGTATTCTCGTTCAATTGGATACGCTCGTCGGCAACGCCGCCGAATACCATAGCGCCCAAGCGTCCGTTTCCGAGCGGAAGCGCTTCTTCCCAGACTTTTGCCGGCTGACGGTACCAAAGTTGATTTTTCCCTTCGACAAGGGCATTAATGCTCTTGTTCAATTGAGCGCGGTCTGTCCATTTGGCGTCGATGCCCGTTTTCCGTCGGCTTGCTTCAGGTTCAACGGTGGGAACAACCTTTTGAATCGTGCTGTCTGGATTGTAATTTAATGGATTGTTCCGGGCAGGAACCCACTGCATCATACAAAGTAAAACGCTTATTGATAATAACTTTTTCATGGTATATTATATTGTTTTATTCTGTTCCGAGATTTCCCTGAATAAATGAATTTTGACACTTGTTATCAATCATAACCTTTCCGCGCACTGTATTCTCGCTTACAATCGCTCTCTGAACTTTTTCCCCGATGGAAACCTGTGGCGCAACAGTTCCAAAATCGCATCCGCGAACAAGTACAGTTCCTCCGATTGCCTGTATGGATGCACGTTGCTCCTTATTTCTGTCCCATTCAACGAACATACAATCTGAAAAACCTACGGTTCCGCGACCGTCAATAACTGCATTCTGGTTGCAGGGGCCCCAAAAGGCGCAGTTTACAAAGCGAACATTCCCGCGGTTGGTTTCGGTCACTACCACCATGGTCGGGTCGTTACTCCTCATAGCGACAAACTCTCCGTTGGTGATCAGTAATCCGAAAGGAGCGCTTTGTTCGACAAGGACAGCAATAGCGCAGTCGTCGGCCCCGATACCGAGAAAATTACCGTTACACACGCCTGTACCGCTGGAACCGAACTTGTAACCCACTCTGTATCCGAAACAAAAAGTATTCAGCACATAATGCCAGTCGGTACGTTCAAAAATGAATGCTTCCCCGTTTTCCTTCTGCCAGTTAAAAAGCGCCGGTTTCATGCTCCACCACGGATTCCAGTGGACGTTCTCAATTCGTCCGATGTCGTATATTCCGTCCACATAAATTCCTCTGCGTAAAGGTTGTCCGCTGATGTTGCGGATAAGCGCCCGTTCGTTTTTCGAGGCGTCAATCGCATTGTACGGATTTAACATTTCAACATCCAGCACGGCCGGGTTTTTGCCCCGCATGGCAATTCCCCATGGATAAGCGTCCGGTATTTTTTCCGGATCCTGCAAAGGCCAGTACATGACCACGCCGCGCAACGTGCTGTTTGTGTTCAATGTAATAAAAGGAGTGTCATGCTCATTACCCCTTCCTCCGGTGATGAGAAATGTGGTTCCGTCGTCGCCCGGTTTGGGAAGGCCTGCATTGCGGATTCCGTTGTGCGAGGGAACCGATTCAAAAGCGCCTTTCAATGTAACGGCTTGCGGAACATTCAGATTTCCGGCAAAAAGATATGCGCCACGCGGCACATAAACCGTTCCGCCTTGGTTTCCAAACGAATCGAGGGCTTTCTGAAAAGCCTGCGTATCGTCTGTTTTGCCATCTCCTTTTGCGCCGAAATCCGTTACGGAAACAATATCGCCCGATTCGACGTAAGGCCGGATGTCAACGTTTCTCTGAACCTGAGCCATTATCAGGTTTGTTGCCGGAAACAGGCATAGATATAAAAAAATTGCTGTTCTTTTCATGGTTTGGATCATTTTTTTGTTTGGTGCAAAGATAAACCGATAAGTAATTAACCTGAATTATTTATACTTATAAAGAAAAAATGCTTTAATTTATTGTATGATAATAAATTATCTTCTATTTTTGTTTTTTAAAAAAGTTCTACAACTTTGGAAAAAGTCACTTTTTCTTGAAAAACGAAGTTCACGAATAATGAAATTTTCTGCTGTTTTTCGTATACTGTTCACAGGGTAATGGTGATTACTCTGCTAAATCCAGATACATCTGATAAGCCTGCTCCACCGTAAAATTCTGATGTACAATGCTTCTTACAGCCTGTATCATGGCTACGGGGTTACCGCTCTGGAACACGTTG
>Ga0082212_10007160_pt1 | contig 14830 bp, 12 predicted proteins | sample TergutNt197P3_FD_71548 | JGI IMG/M metagenome (GOLD analysis project Ga0082212, IMG submission 71548) | Neocapritermes taracua P3 segment gut microbial communities from Petit-Saut dam, French Guiana - Nt197 P3 | ecosystem: Host-associated > Arthropoda: Insects > Digestive system > Gut ... | reverse complement strand
TTAGTTTGCAACTTAAAATTTTACGCTTTGCCATCAATCGTAATGCGGTAAAATAACGGTACATTAAACCGAATTTCATTTGAACAATTGCCGTCATTACGAGGCGAGGACTTCGCCGTTCGGGCTGTTGCCCTCGCAATGACGTTTGCGCTGTTCATCACTCTATCCATTCCTAATTAATTCGTAATTAAAAAAAAGAGCGCATCTCTGCGCCCCTTCAATTCTGACAAGGGGATTAATCCCCCTGCTTTTACTCTTATTCCGGCAATCCGTAATACGCTGCTACTTCGGCGTAATTGCTGTAATCTACGGCAGGCTTCACGCTCGACTTGGAAATAATGTTATTTTCAGGAATGGGAACAACAATAACTCTGAATGCTTCCCAGGTAACGGCATTTCTATTAGATCCGTGCATTTTTGCGCATTAGAGATCAACCATATCCGAATCTGCATCGGCAATGGTTACGATGAAATGATATGATGTAAGTGCGGTCATTGTCGGCTGAGAGCCTATTATCGTTACGATTGCGGTATTGTCTGATACGGCGCTTACAGTCGCCGTAGTAATACCGGTCGGCGCATTTGCCATCTCAGTGATTCTACCTTTTCCACTTTTCCTGTACCAGGTTATCGTACCAACCTCTCCGTCGTCTATCCTTGCCGTGGATACCTGATAGGCAATCGTTCCCGTGGCCGGCGCTGCAGGCAGCGAGCCGATCTTCTCGCCTACCGTTACGGTTGGGGCTGCTGCTGCTCTGGTCGTAATTCCCACGCTACGCTTTGCCTCCCCTGCGTTGTAATCGTCATTTGCCTCCGAACGCGCCCATACGTAATAGGTAGTTGCCGCGGTAAGTTCGTGAAATATCGGTACGATCTGCCAATCTCCGGTTGGCGCGGTGGTTGACTCTGAGGTAGTGATGGCGTATTCTGCCTCCTGACCGTTTTCGGGCGTCAGGATAACGGATTGCATCGTAATCCTGCTCGAGGACGGTTTCATTCTTCCGGCAATGGGGATTGATACCGCAGCGCCTTCGCCCTTGGCTACCGCGTTTACCGTTATTACCGATTCTGTGGGCGTTATCGCGCTTGATGCGCCCTCTACCTGGTTAGCGGGGATGCTCGCCGGCAGCGTTATTGTTGGCGTACCTGCTCCGACAGCCGTGGGCGTTCCCGTAATTGACACCGTCACCACCGTACCGTTTATCCGTGATGCAGTGCCTGCCGTCAATCCGTCGGGTAAATTCGTCACGGCGAAATTAGACGGTTCGATGGGATCGGCATACGTGCCGTTGGTAAGCGTGTACACAACGCTTGCACCGCTCACCGCCTGACCTACCTGCAGGTCGTTAAGCCCCGTGGCCGTTACCGTGATCACGGGCGCTTTTTCTTTGTCGCTGCAACCTGCCACCAGCAGGACTGCGATCATGAAAAAAAATATTCGTTTCATTTTAGTTAAAATTAAAGATTAAAAAATAGATTAAATTAAAAAATAGATTAAAAAATACTTATCAAAGCCCCCCTCTCCCTCCTCTTTGGGGGGAGGAACGGGGAGAGGACTGTTTACGGCACATACGCTTCCATAATACGACAGCCCGTATATGCGGGACGGTATCCCGTATGTGCGGGACGACAGCATGTATTCAATATGATGTATTTGAACTTAAACATTGAAATAATATATATTATTATACGAAAAATGTTGAGCGAAAGTTACAACGGAATTACTGTTTGAATATTTTTTTTGTTTGATAAAAAAATAAATATAATTTTGCGGTAAATTTAAAATTAAAATGTTATGAAGCGAATTAGTATTTTATTAGTTGTATTTTTAGTTGCATTTTCAGTAAATGCGCAGAATGTTAAGAAGGACTTTTATGGGATGTGGACCATTAAAATTGAAGACGGGTCGGTTGGCTGGCTGGGCGTGAACGACAGCAAAGGCTTTTTAGACGCCGATTTGTTGTGGGGTGGGGGCAGCGTAGTACCTGTTTCCAGCGTTTGTTTCTATGATGATTACACGCTTGTTGTGACCATGTCGGGCAATGTGAAAACAGACGGCGAGCGCAGTTTCGTTGTGCCCAGAACGTATATTTTTGAAAGAAACGGTAATTATCTTACTGGCACAATGTTCAACCCCGCCCGTGACGGAATGAGCATGTCGGTAAGAACATTTTCGGGCTGGCGTCTGGATGACCCCGGTGCGGCTCCCGATCTGTCGAAAGTGAAATACGGAGCGCCTGTCAAACTCTTCAACGGAAAGGATCTGACCGGCTGGAGACTGATCAACCCTGCTCAGGTCAATGGATTTAAAGTTGTCAACGGCGAACTTGTCAATGATCCCGTGCAGCCGGAAGGACAGAGAGTAAGTTTCGGCAATTTAAGGACTGACAGCGAGTTCAGTGATTTTAAACTCACCCTTGAGGTGAACGTGCCGGCAGGAAGCAACAGCGGCGTATATCTTCGCGGCATGTACGAAGTTCAGGTTGTTGATTCGTATGGTAAAGCGCTGGATTCGCACAATATGGGCGCATTATACAGCCGCATTACTCCGTCGGTTGCCGCAGAAAAGAAAGCCGGCGAATGGCAGACAATGGAAATGATTCTTTGCAGCAGACACCTGACAGTTGTGCTGAACGGAATTAAGATCATCGATAACCAGCCGGTATATGGCCCGACCGGAGGCGCCATGCAGGCCGACGTTATGAAAGCAGGCCCCATTTATTTGCAGGGAGATCACGGGAAAGTTTTATATCGAAACATTGTTCTGACGCCGATCCTGAATCAATAAGGCAAAGTATATATATCAATTGATTCAAAGGCAGTGTGTATTCCTTTTTCATCCCGCCACACGGGTCCCCGCGATCACGAAGTGGCGCAAATGTTATCGGTTGTTGATGTTTCGTCTGTGGACGAACTGATTGAGAAAGCCCTTCCGGACGACATTCGCATGGCGGAGCCGCTGAATTTGCCCGCAGGCATCAGCGAGGCCGCTTACTTGAACAAATTGCGGGCAATAGCCGCCAAAAACAAAATATACCGCAGCTACATCGGTATGGGCTACTACGGTACCCTGACGCCCTCGGTGATCCTGCGTAATATTCTTGAAAATCCCTCGTGGTACACTTCATATACGCCCTATCAGGCAGAAATATCGCAGGGACGGCTCGAAGCGCTGCTCAACTTCCAGACGTTGATCGTGGAACTTACCGCAATGGACATTGCCAACGCCTCACTGCTCGACGAAGCATCTGCCGCCGCAGAAGCCATGATCATGATGTACGCCATCCGCTCGCGAGAATCGGTCAAAGCGGGCGCCAACCGCTTCTTCGTTGACGCGAAAATCTTCCCGCAAACGCTGGATGTGCTGTGCACCCGCGCCGCGCCGCTCGGCATCGAAATAGTTACGGATCATTACCGGTCGTTTCTCCCCGATGTAACCTTTTTCGGCGCAATCGTCCAATATCCCGACGCCGAAGGAAATGTTAGTGATTACCGTGCTTTCGCAGAAACAGCACATGCCGCAGGCGTCAGGCTCGGAGTAATCGCCGACCTGATGAGCCTCGCCGTGCTGACGCCTCCCGGACAGTGGGACGCCGATGTGGTAGTCGGTTCATCGCAGCGTTTCGGCATACCGATGGGCTACGGAGGGCCGCACGCCGCTTATTTCGCCACCCGCGACGAGTTCAAACGCAACATGCCCGGACGAATCATCGGCGTAACCATAGATGCACAGGGTAAACGCGCCCTGCGGATGGCATTGCAAACCCGCGAACAGCATATCAAACGCGAACGCGCCACTTCAAATATATGTACTGCACAGGCGCTGCTGGCCATCATGGCCGGAATGTATGCCGTTTACCACGGGCCGGAAGGTATCCGCGCCATCGCGACACAAATACATCAATATACCCTGTCGTTAGCAAAACAGTTGACGGCAATGGGCTTCACCATCGTCAACGAACGTTTTTTCGATACGCTGACCATCCGCATCAATAAAGAACAGGCCGACGCCATCAGAAAAACAGCCGAAACAGAAAAAATCAATTTCCGTTACGGCGAAGGTTTTGTCGGGATCAGTCTGGATGAAACCGTTACCGACGCCGACGTGCAGGATATTGTTACGGTATTTCGCAAACACATGACGTCTTCAACATCCGATAACTTCCCTCCGGCGGGGGGGATTGAGGGAGGCTTTCGCAGGGACGCATTTCTGCAACAGCCGGTATTCAACAGTTATCATTCGGAAACCGAAATGATGCGTTATATCAAAAAACTCGAACGCAAAGATATTTCGCTGACACATTCAATGATTCCGCTCGGTTCCTGTACCATGAAACTGAACGCCGCTACCACAATGCTGGCGCTCAGTTGGCCGGAGTTCGGAAATATCCATCCGTTCGTTCCCGAAGAGCAAGCAGCCGGTTATCATGAACTGTTCAACGAATTGTCGGATCAGTTAGCCGTCATCACCGGTTTTGACGCCGTATCGTTTCAGCCCAATTCCGGCGCAGCCGGCGAATATGCAGGCCTGATGATTATTCGTGCCTACCTCGCCGACAATGGACAGGGACACCGTAATACCGTGCTGATACCTTCATCGGCGCATGGTACCAATCCGGCCAGCGCGGCTATGGCGGGCATGACCATTATTACCGTTCCCTGTGATGATCGCGGCAACATTGATATTGCAAAACTGGAAGAACTGGCTGAAGCCAACAAAGACAAACTGGCTGCGCTGATGATTACCTACCCTTCGACGCACGGCGTATTTGAGGAAGGAGTGAAGGACATTACGGATATGATCCACCGCTGCGGCGGACAGGTTTACATGGATGGCGCCAACATGAATGCTCAGGTGGGATTGACCAGCCCCGGCTTCCTTGGCGCTGATGTGTGCCACCTCAACCTTCACAAGACTTTCGGCATTCCGCATGGCGGTGGTGGTCCGGGCATGGGGCCTGTCTGCGTAGCCAGACACCTGACGCCTTATCTGCCCAACCATCCGGTAATTCGTACCGATAACGCCAAATATATCCCTGCCATCGGCGCAGCTCCGTGGGGAAGCGCCAGTATCCTCACCATTTCGCACGCCTACATCTCGATGATGGGCGGCGACGGATTAACACAGGCCACACGAATGGCTATCCTCAATGCCAATTACCTTTCGGTAAAATTATATCCGTTTTTTGCAACACAGTTCACCAATCAAAACAATATGGTGGCGCACGAACTGATCCTGTCCTGCTCCGGTTTTAAAAGTTCAGGTATTGTAGCAACCGATATAGCCAAACGATTGATGGATTACGGATATCATGCGCCAACCCTGTCATTTCCGGTAGCCAATACATTAATGGTAGAGCCGACCGAAAGCGAATCGTTACAGGAACTCGACCGTTTCGTGGAAGCGATGGTTGCTATTCGTTCCGAAATAGCAAACGTATATTCGGATATGGACAATAGAAACAATAACGTATTGAAAAACGCACCACATACCGAACAAACGGTTACAGCCAACGAATGGACGTATCCCTATACCCGTGAAGAAGCGGCGTATCCATTAGCGTGGATACGCGACAACAAGTTCTGGCCTGCTTCCGGACGTGTGGATGATGCCTACGGCGACAGAAATTTGCAAGTGAGAATTTAGTGTCAGAAAGATCATTATCTTTGCACACTTTTTGAATCAATGGAACATATCAGAAATTTTTGTATCATCGCCCACATTGATCACGGGAAAAGCACCTTGGCCGACCGACTCTTGCAAGTCACCAATACTGTTGCCGAGCGCGATTTTCAGGATCAGGTGCTTGATAACATGGAACTGGAGCGTGAACGCGGTATCACTATCAAGAGCCACGCCATACAGATGGGTTACCAGCACGACGGCAAATCCTATACGCTGAACCTGATTGACACGCCAGGTCACGTAGATTTTTCGTATGAAGTGTCGCGATCCATCGCCGCCTGTGAAGGCGCATTGCTCATTGTTGACGCTACACAGGGAATACAGGCGCAAACCATCTCGAATCTTTACAAAGCCATTGAGTACGATTTGACCATTATACCGGTACTCAACAAAATGGACATGCTGGCTGCCATGCCCGATATTGTGAAAGACCAGATTGTTGATTTGTTGGGATGCGACCGCGACGACATCATCGAAGCCAGCGGAAAAACAGGTCTGGGCGTAGAAACGATTCTCCAACGCATCATCGAAGTGATCCCTCCTCCCAAGGGCGATCCTGACGCCCCGCTTCAGGCGCTGATTTTCGACTCCGTGTTCAATTCCTTCAGGGGAATCATCGCATATTTTAAAATTATCAACGGTTGCATCAGCGCCGACGATTTGGTGAAATTTTTCAATACCGGTAAAGAATACCATGCCGACGAAATCGGCGTGATGCGTCTCAAACTCGAACCGCGCGACAAACTGAACGCAGGCGACGTGGGTTATATCATTTCTGGTATCAAAACAGCCTGCGAAGTAAAGGTGGGCGATACCGTCACCCATGTAGATAATCCTTGCGATAAGGCTATTTCCGGTTTCGAAGAAGTGAAACCAATGGTGTTTGCGGGTATTTATCCTGTTGACGCCAGCGATTACGAAGAACTGCGTGCGTCCATCGAAAAACTGCAACTGAACGACGCCTCCCTCACTTTTGTTCCCGAATCGTCGGCAGCGCTGGGCTTTGGTTTCCGTTGCGGGTTTCTTGGACTGTTGCACATGGAAATCATTCAGGAACGGCTTGACCGCGAGTTCGACATGGATGTGATCACAACCGTACCCAACGTTTCGTATCTTGTATACACCAACAAAGACGAGGTGATTGACGTGCACAACCCGTCGGGTTTGCCTCCGGCGACCCATATTGACCGTATCGAGGAACCATACATCAAGGCGCAGGTGATCACCAAGTCGGAATATCTGGGCGCCATCATCAAACTGTGTCTCGACAAACGCGGCGTCATGAAAAATCAAATATTTCTGACCACCGATCGCGTGGAAGTGAACGTAGAAATGCCTTTAGCAGAAATCGTATTCGACTTTTACGACCGCTTGAAAAGTATTTCGAGGGGGTATGCGTCATTTGATTATTATACGTCGGGGTATCAGACTGCCGACTTAGTGAAACTCGACATTCTGCTCAACGGCGAAAGCGTGGATGCGCTCTCTGCGCTGATTCATCGAGGTAATGCGTATGATTTCGGACGCCGTATCTGCGAAAAACTGAAAGAACTGATCCCGCGCCAGCAATTCGACATTGCGATACAGGCAGCCATCGGCGCGAAAATCATCGCCCGCGAAACGGTAAAAGCCGTGCGTAAGGACGTGACGGCAAAATGCTATGGCGGCGACATTACACGAAAGCGCAAACTGCTCGAAAAACAAAAGAAAGGAAAGAAACGCATGAGGCAGATCGGCAACGTGGAAGTACCGCAGTCAGCGTTTCTGGCAGTACTGAAATTGAATGATTAAATATTTTATGAAATGAAAAGATGTGTATTTTTATTATTTGTACTGATTCCACTCATAGTTTCAGCACAAAAAAAAGAAATCGTTGAAGCGGCTTCAGGCGATGATCTGACCAAAATGGCTTCAGTCCACATGCAATATCTGTTTCCCGAATTTTCCACCGGTGATGTGTATTATTTGGGAATGCCCAAAGGAACGGGAATGTTGAACTACAATATGCTCACCGGTGAAATGCAGTTCATGGAAAATGGGGAAGTACGCGCCTTGGACAACCTGAAAAAAGTAATTGTAGTCACCATCAACAACCGGAAGTTTTATCCTTTTGGTGAAAAGGAATTTGTCGAAGAACTACTGTCAACCCCAAAAGGACAACTGCGGGTGAGACGTAAGGGTAACGTGGCGCAACACAGTAAGAAAGAAGCATACGGCACATCGTCGTCTGTCTCGTCCACTACCTCATATAGCAGTATCAACACCGAGGGCCAGCAATATAAACTTGCTGTGAGAGAAAACGTGATGATCACCCTGAATTACTTTTATTATTTGGTGGGAAGTAATGAAAAATACGTTCTGATCAGGAATCAAAAAGCATTTACGAAGCAATTTCCCGAATATAAAGCACAAATAGAAACATTTGTGAAGGAACATCATATCGATTTCAACAGTGAGGATGACCTGAAAGCATTGTTGGAATATTGCAGTAAATGATGATTTTTTTAAGACATTTTAAGTGACTTATCAAAAATATTCTCTAATTTTGTTGCTTTTAATTACATAATCAAATATCAACATCAAAATATAAATACAATGACAAACAGACGCGATTTTCTCAAACAGACCTCCATGTTGGTCGTCGGAGGTGTAGCAGGTAGCAGTATCCTTTCGGGTTGCGGCGGTTCATCAAACAAATCTAAAAAACACATTGGCCTTCAACTTTATTCATTGCGGGATGATGTGCGGGATCTTGGCATCCAAAAAGTACTTGAAATTGTCGCCCGGATGGGGTATGTCAATCTCGAAGCTGCCGGATACAGCGACGGTAGTTTTTATGGCGTTGCTCCTTCCGAATTTAAGAAAATGGTTGATGGCTTAGGTATGAAGGCAACCAGTTCTCACTTGAGTCGTAACATGAGCGACAGCCACAATGAAGACATGGCCTGGTGGAGCAAGGCAATAGAAGCACATGCAGCCGCCGGAATGAAATACATGGTGATGCCCTCGTCGCCGCTCAGAGGTGAAGGCGCTACATTGGACAATGTGAAACGCTACGGTGAATATTTCAATGAAATAGGTATGACCACCGCCTCTGCCAACATCGCTTTCGGCTATCACAACCATGATTTTGAGTTTAAGAACAAGATAGACAATGTTCCGGTGTACGATTTGCTTTTAGAAAATACCAATACAGAACATGTTTTCTTCCAAAACGATGTATATTGGACGCAAGTAGGCGGGTACAATCCTGTGGATTATCTGAAAAAATATCCGCAACGGATGAAAGTGCTCCACATCAAGGACGAAAAAGCCATCGGCGCCAGTGGAACTATGGATTTCAAGGCTATTTTCGATCAGGCTTATGCCAGTGGCGTGATGAAAGACTGGTACGTGGAAGTGGAACGCTATGATGGCACTCCTCAGGAAGACGTGAAGAAAAGTTATGATTTTCTGGCTGCCGCCGCTTACGTAAAGTAATCTATTTCACTTTGTACGCCATCAGGGCGCTGCCGTGACGAATATACAGAATGCCGTTATTGATCACCGGATGCGCCCAGTGCGGTCCATCGCCTTTAGTGATGCGAAATTCGCTCACAACATCGAATTTTTCGGGGTTGGGTTTTACCAAGCCAACGGTTCCGCGACGTTCATCGTAGCAATAGAGCATGTTGTCGGCGGTTATGATGGAACCTTTGCCTTTTCCGCCGTCCCACGGAGTATTGTATCGGGTGGCGCCGCTGTTCCAGTCAACTGCCATCCAGTTACCCTGACTGTTGCTGATCCAGTTGGTACCGTATATCGTGCCGTCCACCAGCACCAAACCTCCATGGTGGGTATCAAGGTCGTCGTTGCGCCATACCAAATGTACACCGGTAGCATCCTCATTCAACTGCAACATAAAGGAACCAAATTCATAACCTGACGAAATGAAGATGCGGCCATTGCTGTATAACGGCATATTGGGCGAAGTATTTTCTTCGCTGAACAGACGCGCTTCAGGCGCAACCCTTTTCCTGTAATCCCGCCCCCAGTCACTGAATGTCCATTCTATTTTCCCTGTTTCGGGATGAACGCCAATGATATATTTGCCGGTGATGCCGACGATTTGCTTTTTTCCTTTATGCTCCACTAAGACAGGTGCGGCGTAATTGGTTGAAACGCCCAGCGATTCACTTTTCCATACAGTCTCACCTGTTGCCGCATTCAGGGCTACCATAGTAGTTTGCTCACCGCAGGGCGTAAAGATTACCAGATCGCCGAACACTAACGGACATTCGGATATTCCCCACGAGCCGTAAACGATTCCGAACGCCGAACTGTTTATTTTCCACACGATAGCGCCATCGGTTATGTTGATACATGTCACATCGCCCGTGCCGCTGATCACATATCCCCTGTCTCCTTTGACAGTAGGCGTGACACGTGTTTCGGAATATGATTTTTTCCACGGTGTACCGTAAGCCGTTTCGTAGACTTTTTTTCCGTCGAGGGTATAGGCTAAAAAGATTTCCTGATCGCCATCTTCGTTTAATCCTGTAATATACAGGCGATCGCCCACAATCACGGGACTGGAGTATCCTTTCCCTGCATCTTCGGTTATCCAAAGAAGTTGCGGGCCGTCTGCCGGCCATGTTTTCAATAAACCTGTTTCGGGATAAACTCCATTACGGGCAGGCCCCCTGAATCCGAGATGCGATTGCGCCGAAAGAGATGTCGCTGCACAAAAGGCAGCGATGAATAATAAACAAATGTGTTTGAAATAATTGATCATCAGGATGTTTCATTTAGTTATATATACGTGAGCGGAATGAAAAGGTTACAACAAACTGTTCAACAGGTCATTTCTTTTTCGATTTCTTCCAGCGATTTACCTTTTGTTTCACGAAGCGCCATTCGAACGAAAATAAATCCTGCAATACAGATTACGCCGTACAGCCAGAAGGTACCGTATGCGCCCAGCCCCTTGTTGAGCAGCGGGAAAGTGTACGTGAGCACGAAACAGCCTGCCCACAGCGAGAACGTTGCTACGGCCATCGCCATTCCCCGTATATGCGTGGGGAATATTTCGGAAAGCACCACCCATACCACCGGTCCCAGCGTCATCGCAAAGCATGCAAGCGCCATCACTACCAGACATAACACTGCAATACCGGTTATCTGGAAATAGTAACATGCGCCCAGTATGGTATATACGCAACCCAAACCGGCTGCGCCAAACAACAGCAGGGCACGGCGTCCCAGCCTGTCTACCGTGTACATTCCCACGAAAGTAAAAATGACGTTGGTGATACCTGTGATAACAATATTGAACAGAATATCGGTCACCTCGTAACCGGCTGCGGCAAACACTTCCTGCGCATAGTTGAAGATAACATTGATCCCGCACCATTGCTGAAAGACGGCAATCACTACGCCAATAAACAATATTTTCGGCATCCGTCCCTCGAACAGCATCCTGAATTGTGCTTTTTGTCTGGCGGTTTGTATGGTTGCCCTGATTTCGCTCATCTCGTTGCGTGCATAATCGTTGCCGCCGATGCGGGCGAATATTGCTTCTGCACTGTCATATCGCAACCGTTTGGCCAACCAGCGCGGACTTTCGGGGATAAAAAAGATGGCGATGAAGAACAGTACCGCCGGAACGGCGCACGCCCAGAACATCCACCGCCAGCCCTGCTGTCCGTTCCACGATGCAAGGATATCTTCGCCCGAAGCTACTGGGTCGGCAATCAGCCAGTTGACCACCTGCGCCGAAAGAATACCCAACACGATGGTCAGTTGATTGATGGACACAAATCTGCCGCGAACATGTGTTGGCGATACTTCGGCAATGTACATCGGCGAAAGATTCGACGCGATGCCGATGCCGATACCGCCGATGATCCGGTAAACGATAAACCACGCTACATGACTGACAGCCCCTGTACCTATTGCGGCAACGATAAAAATAATTGCCGCCGCCGTCATCAGTGGTTTGCGTCCGAGACGGTCGGACAATGTGCCCGATACCGTCACGCCCAGTAAGCACCCCAGAATGGCGCTACCCATCACCCAACCCTGCATCACGGCAGAGCCTGTGATTCCGAAATAAACTTCGTAAAATGGTTTGGCGCCGCCAATCACCACAAAATCATATCCGAAAAGCAGCCCTCCCAGAGCCGAAACCATCGAAATAAGCAGTAGATATACGCTGTTTTTCATTTGTTTGATCTGGATTAAAAAATCATCTGTATTTCCCGTTTCAATTCATTGATTGCTTTTTCGGAAACAGCCTGATCGAGTTCCATTGCCATTTCGAGTATTTTGCGGCTCAACATGATGGATGGCGCTGCGCCGTCCATGTCTTTTGCGGCGTTGTTGATCAGCGCAACGATATAGTTTTTTGCATTTTTCACACTTTTCCACGATTCCACCGATACATAGAGCTGTTGCGACAGGTTATGCTCAAATTCGGCGCGAATGGTCTGCAATAACTCAGAATGCAGTTGCGCACAGGTTGCAGCCGGATAGTTGCCGCGCATCACTAATAATTCGGGCGATATGCGTTCCAGAAAGAGTATCAGCCGCTCGTATGCCTGCAGTCGGAGCGGCGTGATTAACTTCTGATTGCCGCGTATGGCTTTTTCTTTCCGGCGTCTCTCGCTGCTTCGAAGAAACCCGCCTACTATGTAATACACGGCTGCCAACATGATAAGCGATGGCAGTGTGATTTTTACGATTTCAATAAATGCGTTCATGGGTTTATTTGTGTCTTACCATTTATTGATATGTATTCTTTCAGCATGAAAACGGTCGGGATGAGACAACTGTTGGTCGCAGCATCCGACAGAAATAATGGAAAATGCGTGCACATGCGGTGGCAGACCGAGCAATTCTCTCATAGCCGACACACGTTCGGGACGCGGATAAATTCCGAGCCAAACAGCGCCATAGCCCAATCCATGCGCAGCCAAAAGAATGTTTTCGGTTGCGGCTGCACAGTCCACAGGCCAGTATTCGGGCGTATGGGCTAACTGTTCATCGCCGCAAACCACAATACCCCATTGTGCATGTTCCAGCATTTTGGTGTGTGGATGAAAAGTCTGTATTTTTTTAAATATTTCCACATCATTTAGCAGCACAAAGTGCCACGGCTGCCTGTTACACGCCGATGGAGCATACATGCCGTACCTGATTAATTCTTCCGCTTTTTCGCGGGGAATGATCTCGTTTGTATAACTCCTGACACTTCGCCGCGTGAGGATTCCTTCTAATATTTCCATCTGTTCATCAGATTTGTGAAAAAGCCGCAGGCGTCCAAATCCAGTCGTTGATACGCGAAACGGTTTCAGCATAAAACGGGTCGGCGCTCAATTTTTTCCAGTCCGGGTCGTCACGGAACCTGTTCCAACTTTTATCCATATCGGCAAAATCGTCGAATGCAAGGATATATACCAGATTGGGCATCCGGTCGCCGGAAATGGTTTCACCAAAAAGAATCGGCTGTAAACCTGTTTTTTTGAAGATATTGATTTCACCGCCTTCGTTGAACATGTGTATTTTGCGTTTGGCGGCAGTTAGGCTGGGCGACTCGTATGTACGTACCTGAAAGATACGCGGCTTGTTCGCTTTCTTTTGCGTGGGCACTACTATTTCAGGAAGGTAAGCAAACGCTTTCAGTATCGTTTTTTCCATCGCCACAAAAGCCATTTCCGACAAAGGTGATTTCAGAAAACGGCTGCCCGTCTCTACGAAATTATTGTCGTCGAGTAACCGGTCATTCAATGTTACTACCGATTCCAGCGAGGGATGCGGGATAATCACATGCAATGTGGGGTTGTTAGGTCCATGCTTTACATTGAATACGCCCACGTTGCCGATGCCTGCCTTATTCAGTGCCGGGATGGCCACATCGCGGTAATATTCGGATACCCATCCTTGCCTGTTTCCCACAGGAAGATAGTAACGTATCCATTCAAAATACTGTTGTCCTTTGGTTTGCGACTGTTCGAAAATGCCCGGTGAAGGCATACCCATAACAGGAGTCATGCCCAATGCAGCGCCTGCTGATAAAAATGTCCGTCTTTTCATTTTCAGTTGATTTTTTTGATGATTTGAATTGAATGCAAAAGTAGTACAATTTTAGATATCATGCGAAGCAGGGGTTGATTTTTTTCATTTTTTTGCACGATTCAAATAAATGTTGTTTCTTTGTCATAGATAAAAAAGATTCATGAAGTATGTGTCCACGAATTACACGAATTACACGAATGAATCCACTGCGTTCGGCGGAATTACAAATTCCACCGAACTGCAGAAATATAGTGAGTGTATCGTAAACTTGCGTATATTTAGGTGTTGTAGGCAATGTGGCGAGAACGCGGTAGAAAGCCGTATCGAACAGACAACCAACTAACAAAGCCGACAATGATAAAAAATAGACAAAAATGTAAAGCGTTAATTAATAAAAACCATAAAATGAAGAAAGTTTTGTTTTCAGGATTTTTGTTCTTATCAATTTTAGGCGTACAAGGGCAAGGTCGCCCAAAAAATACTGTGAAAATTGGAAATATCGTGTGTGATGCCACCGAAATTACTGTTGGCTCTTGGCTTTCGTATTATTCTTGGGTATTTGACAACAAAGGCATTGAGAATGCCCGAAAAGTTCTACCGGACAGTACTGTCGTTGAGCCTGCTGTATGGGAACATATAAAAAATCAAACAAGAGATTTTCAGCGTTTTATAATTGCACAAACTGATAGGTCAATTGGTTATTTTAATTTCACTTGTAATGTTTTTGATTATATAACTATAGACAGTTATTTGCCTGAAAAATACCAAATTTACGGCACTGGATTTATGGCAGTTGCTCCAGAGTGGCAAAAAATATGCCCAATATTAATGTTGCCAATCACTGGAATTAGTTACGAACAAGCACTTGATTTTTGTAGGTGGCGAACCGAAGTACAAGGAAGAATAAGTAAGTTTAATTATGCCCACAAGTTTGAATTTAGATTGCCCACTCCTGACGAATGGAAAACCATTGCCATGTACAATTTGAATAAAGCCGAGAAATTAAACGGGACAAAAGATAGTTTGGATAATCAATGTCCTTCATTTTCTTATAAAAGCGATGTAGCAGATTACATGGGAAAATTAAAC
>Ga0082212_10007159_pt1 | contig 14830 bp, 10 predicted proteins | sample TergutNt197P3_FD_71548 | JGI IMG/M metagenome (GOLD analysis project Ga0082212, IMG submission 71548) | Neocapritermes taracua P3 segment gut microbial communities from Petit-Saut dam, French Guiana - Nt197 P3 | ecosystem: Host-associated > Arthropoda: Insects > Digestive system > Gut ... | reverse complement strand
ATAAAAATCTCATAAAACTCTAAAGAAATACGAGAGGCTGTCCGGTATTACCTCCGACCCTCGAAGACAGCAAGCATAGCCGCTTTTAACTACGATACAACGGGTACTTGGTCGGGGGCTTACTATAAACCTATTATTCAGGTTGTTTAATTAATAAAGACCATCGTATTTCTATCTTATACGTGTAAGACAGGCTATAATCTTCTGTATTTTAACATAATGATGAAAATTTCTGTCTTGTATTTAGGTCTGTTTTTGCGAGATTTTTGTAAAAAGCATACAGCCATTAGACCAAATGCCCACCTTTGCGTTATTTAGCCGATAGGATTGTTCGTTACCATGCTTGAATCCAATTTGTATAGTCGTGGTTCTGAATCTGAAATTTTTAGAGGAACGCAGGTGTCTCAAAGGGTTTGTAGAAACAATTTATCAAAAGGGGGCTACGGGGATGGGTTTTAAGGTGGATTTTTGCCCGTGTTTGAAAAGGAGTTCAGACAATCTTTATTTTCTTTTTGTTTTTGGGAGGATTCGTCTCTCTTATGCCCATTGTTTTGATTAGCCCGAAATATTTATCAAGATGTTTCTCCAAGTCCTCGGTTGCTTTTTGTATATCTATTATGGCTTGATGTTGAATGTTAACTCCATTGATGAAAGAAGTTAGTGCTTGCAACGCATATAATTTCAGCGCTATCTGAGATATTTCATTAAGAAAGTTCGTTCCTTTATCAACATCACTTATGTAATCCGCTAATTCTATTTTGATTCTTTGATTTGTACCGAACGGAAACTCATCAGGTAATAAATATTTGAGGGGCAGTCTATTAACGTCATGAACGGGAAACCCATCATCGTGTTTTACCCGATTGGAAATCCAATTGATTTTTTCAATGTCTTCATCAATAGTACACCAATGTTTCTTTATATCAATATGGTATCGCTGTAATACATATTCACTAACCAATTTGTAGGCATTTTTCTCACAAATAAGATCAATCTTTTCAAACAATATTTTCACACAACCATCAATGAGATGAAATAGTTGGACATATCCCATCCGTATAACAGAATATGGCAAATCATCAATTTCACTCAATACATTTTTCTTAAGATCACTATGTTTTCTGACAATTTTTGATTTGGATATAAATTTTCGTTGCTTATGATGACATTTTTGTGCAGACGGATATAGATAGTTTTGATAAAGACATTTAAGATTGCTTATTTCCAGCATCTTGCCTATTAAAGACTCAAATAAATCCTTCTCGTCAGGTGAATCTTGGAGCGTTTGAAAATAAGGAACACTATCAAACATTTTGTGATATTCGACAATAAACCGATCAATAGTATTATTGGGGCTCATTTTTCGTCTCCACGTTTAAACCCAATACGTGGGCGGGTTGTATCAATCTTAGGCATCTTTACTGATAGGGCGCCGATAGCATCATAAATAGTCTCAAACTCTTTGCCAACATCCTCTGACAGGTCATTTATCGCCTTAATGTTTTCATTTATCGCGCCTATGTTATCATCAGTTGCCCGCTCTAATAATAACACCCGTTCCCTAAGTCGGGCAATCTCTACAGATTCAGAAGCATGGGCAAGAATATATTCACGTACAGCAACAAAGGCACGCATAATATTAATGTTGGCTTGAATGGCAATAGGAGAGCGTAACACACCCGAAAGCGTGGCCGCCCCTTCCTGAGTGAATGCAAGTGGTGTTACAGGGCTGTGCCTTATGCTTACCGGTAACTTATCGCAATTTGCGACAAGTTCCCTCCATTCCGACTTAGAAAGTTGAAACATAAAATCATCAGGGAAACGTTCAATATTACGCCTAACTTGTTCTTTAAGCCTTCTGGTCTCTACACCGTACATTTCAGCCAAGTCAAAATCAAACATCACCCTACGACCACGAATCTCATAGATAAGGCTTTGAATTTCGTAAAGTTGTAGTTCCATACGATCAAATTTATTTTTTCTCAGGACTTTTAGGTGGTGGAGGTGCTGTTTTTGGGGTTGCTGGAACGGAAAAACGCTTAGCTTCTCCCTCTTTTGGGGGCGGTGTTTTTGAAGAACTCGGAACCGTATTAACGGCTTTTCTATCAGAATTGTTACTCATCATAGTTGTTAGAATATGCTCGATTAAGGTAGGTATCACATTTTGCTTGTATCTTTCCTTCTTCTCTTTCCGACAAAGAACGAATGCCCTTATTTAGGAGAGAATACTTCTCAGATTCTGTATCTTTTATCTCAAATAGTTGTTTTATAGCATCTTCTTCGTTTTTTTCCTCTGTTTCAGTTTCATACCATAAACGTTCTAATTGATTTTTATATCTTGCATAAAACTCCAGTAGTCGATCTAACTCCGTCAGTTCTTGCTCTGTTTGTATTAGGTTCGGTAAGACAGCTTTAAGTATTGCCACTAATGCAGTAGCAATAGCGCTGATAATGGCAATCCATTTATTATCAAATATTCCACCCCCCAAAGCCCCCGTGGTTGGGAGAATAATAATTAATGTATTGAACCATCGGAGCCGTTTGCGACCTCTGTCAATATAACGCTCAAGGCAGTACATATTTACAAGAGACTGTTTAAGTTCTTCCCATATTCGGTTGCGAACAAGCATAGTGGTTAGGTATATTAATAACTACAGTACAAACATACTACTTTTTTTGTAAAAAACGTTTATGGATCAAAGAACAAGCGATAGGTAGTTGGTAAAAGGGGGTATGGGGCGGGTCGTTTTTGTGACCGGCTTTAAGATCGGTACGGAAAACTAAGGGGAATCTCCCCATACTGAATCTCCCCAATACAACTAAATTCCCTGAAGACTAACATCAATCAAAGAAAAAGTTTGCCCGATTGAAAAGAAATCTGTACATTTGTCTCAATTGATGCCGTGAGGCGTTTATTAAATGCACGAACCACCCCCGTTTTGAGGGTGGTTTTTACGTAATTTAAAATAAATGGGGATTATGTGGGGATTTTCACAAAAGGAAAAACGCCAAAGAATTTATACTTAACTCTTTGGCGCACCTTTTTGCGGTGAGGGGGGGATTCGAACCCCCGGTACAGTTACCCGTACGGCAGTTTAGCAAACTGCTGGTTTCAGCCACTCACCCACCTCACCAATGGGGGGAGCAAAGATAGCGATTATTTGGTATCTGCAAAAAAGTTTTGCGAATGCCTGTTACCATTTGGCAATAGCGGCAACGATTTTTACGGCTGTTTGGATGACCGATTCGATGTTGTCTAATACCTTGGGTAGTTTGTTCATGCGGGTAACACGGGCGCGAATGGATCTGGCCTGCGCATTGAGGGCGACGGTTTGCTCTTCGAGGTCTTTGAACAACTGTTTCTGCAATTTGGCAATGGCAAGGCGTTCGGCATCTCGTAAGGCTACGGCTGTAAGTTCTAAAGCCTTTCGCTCCGGAGAGGTGAGGTTGGGCATGAGGCGCAAAGCGTCAACTTCCGCAAGGGAGGCGCGCAGCTCTTTTAATGAGGGCGATTCCGGTATGGCTGTATTTTCGACTTTCAAAGAGACGGGGGGTTGAGGGTGTGCTTCCATGGGACGGCAAAAATGAGACCGTTGATTATAAATTACTATTGAGTTGAAGGGCTAACGTATTGAGTTCAATCAACTCATCAAAGAGGAAGTCGATCTTTTGCCTCTTCTCAAGGGCTACCACCAATTTGGTGTGGGCGCGTCGGAGGGCTTGAAGGGCTGTAACACAACGACCTCGTGTGTATTTGACAAGTTCCATCTTCTTGATCATTTCGATATAATTGCGGTCGGCATCAAAATCGGGGGGAAACTCCGAAAGTTCGAGACGGTGGAGGTACATTCGATAGTTACTTCTGAGCCCTTCGGATTCGTTTTCAATGAGATCTATCAGGTCGCCTTTTTTCAACAGGTCAATCAATCCATCCACACAACTTGATACTAATGTATCGCCTTGTGTCACAAACATTCTCACCGCTTTTGCTTGACGGAGACGTACGTAGCGCTCGCTCATATAACCCATGTATTGACCCGAAAGTTTTGCCCACCCCACAGTGATGGGTGTTCCCAATATCTCCGTTTGGTTCAAACGGAGGATCAGGGAGTCAATATTGCGTCCAATGCCCCTCCATTCGGTGCCTGAGGCCTTCCAGCGGGCATCTGCGCTTACACTGCGAAGGGCGCGTAAATAACTGTTTAACACATTTACATACACTTCCGCCTTTTTTGCCGAACCTTCATCTGAGATGAGCGCATTTGCCAATGCATTGATCTCCCTCTCCCGACCCTCTGCGGAAGTGAGGGAAGCGGCAAAGTACAAACCGCGCTCAAAACGTATGGTGGCGAGATCCGCAAAAAGTTTTTGGGGAGAGGCGGCAACGGTGTCGGAGGCAACCGTCAACTTGGTGACCGTATCCAACTGCGATTTGGTGAGCACCGCGCAGGAGGAGATGGCAAGACTCACAGCAATAACGCCTGCCGAGACCACCGGCAAAACGAAAAAATTCTTGCGAAGATTCATTTTGAGCGACTATATCACATCTTGAACATCTACTTCTTTGTCGCCGAAGGCTTGGCTATCTGTTCACGCATATCCGTATCCGCCTGAATGTTCTTCATCTTGTAGTAGTCCATGATGCCTAAGTTGCCGTTACGGAACGCCTCTGCCATGGCTAAGGGAATCTCGACCTCCGCCTCAATCACCTTGGCGCGCGCTTCCTGTGCCTTTGCCTTCATCTCCTGCTCTGAGGCAACTGCCATGGCGCGCCGCTCTTCGGCGCGCGCTTGGGCAATGTTTTTGTCGGCGTTTGCCTGATCCATCTGGAGGGCGGCGCCAATGTTGCGTCCAATGTCAATGTCGGCAATATCAATGGAGAGAATTTCAAAGGCGGTCCCGGAATCTAATCCTTTATTAAGCACCACTTTAGAAATCAGATCCGGATTTTCGAGCACAGATTTATGAGATTCATTTGACCCGATACTCGATACAATGCCTTCGCCTACACGGGCAAGCACCGTCTCTTCGCCGGCGCCGCCCACCAATTGCCTGATGTTGGCGCGAACGGTTACGCGAGCCTTGGCAATGAGTTGAATCCCGTCCTTTGCCACCGCCGTAACGGGAGGAGTATTGATCACCTTTGGATTGACCGACATTTGCACAGCTTCAAATACATCGCGACCGGCAAGGTCGATGGCTGCCGCCATCTTAAAGTCAAGCGATATGTTTGCTTTGTCTGCGGAAATGAGGGCGTTCACCACCTTCGTAACGTTACCCTTTGCCAAAAAGTGCGCTTCAAGGCTGTTGGGATCCAACTTCAGCCCCGCTTTGGTTCCGGTAATCATTGCCATTACAATGGTTCCGGGGGGAACTTTCCGCCAGCGCATCAGCACAAGTTGAATGAGAGAGATACGGACGCCTGAGATGAGCGCCTGAAACCAGAGAGTGATGGGGAAAAACCACAAAAGAATCATCAGGCCTACAAAAGAGATGCCTGCCCAGAGTAAAAATAAACCTATGTCTTCCATAATTATTGATTTATGCTCGCCGAAACGACGGGAACCACAAAGATACGAAGATTATCGATTTGTACAACTTCAATTTCAGTTCCCGGATCAATGACGCCTTCAAAAGCATACACCTCAACATCCACATCTCCCATACGCGCCTTTCCGGAAGGAATAAGTCGTCCTAATGTTTTGCCTCTCGTACCCACAACGATGCCTTGTTCATGGGGAAGAGGAAGTGCTTTTGCTTCAATCTCATGCTTCAAACTGAGACGTTTCCATGTCTTGGCTTGCAAAGCATACCATGTCCCTGTAATGCAAATGAACATGGTAACAACCAGGACAATGGCTCCAACAGGATGAGGATGAAAAGCAAATGCAAGAAAGTTGGCGCCGGCTAACGAAATAATACCTACTACGCCTGCTACACCCACACCGGGGATCAGAAGCAGTTCGGTCAGCAGCAAAACCAATCCAATAAAGATAAGTGTAATAATGAGCCCCATAAATTGAAAATTGAAAATTATGAAATGAAAATGAAAACGAAAAATGGAAAATTTTATGGTTGATGATCAAGGGTTGATGATTTCGATAATAATTCCCTCAAAACCAAGTTCAACAAGAGATGTTTGCAGAGATTGCGCCTCCTGCATCGTGGCAAAGGGACCAACGACATATTTAGTCTCCCAAGCGCCGGTGATTCGAGCCAGGTCTTTATTGCTAAACTCTTTGAGTGCATCTGTGAGTGTTTTTGGCAATCCCTGCGGATAAGCGCCCAAAGAGAGGCGATACATTGCTTTGGGGGCAGCAGGCTCCAACCTCCTTGCGGTGGCCAACGCCAAACTCTTTCCCTGATTGTATGCAATCACCACCGCATTTCTGAATCCTAACCGCTGCACCTGTGCAAGCGCTTTGGACGCTTCGACGTAGTTGGTAAAGTGTCCTGCTGCATAGAGGTATTTACCGGCAGTTGTTTCAGATTCAAAGAGAGGGGAAATTCCCTTAAACGATGAGGGTTTTGCCGGAAAAGAGTTTGTGGAGAGTTGGATACGGTAGAACAGGTAGTCGGGGATTGGCCATTTCTCTTCCGGAATGATCTGTGACTCTGCCTCTATTCTAAAAGACACATCTATGGGTTCTTCCCGAATAATAGGCGGAGCAAACAATAGTGAGTCAATCGTTCCCAATTTACTTGGTTGAGGAGCAAAGAGATTCGCCGCGGAAACGGGGGCTGTTTTCTGAACAGGCATCGCCTCAAAAGAGGGCAAAATGCCTTTCTGCAAAAACTCTGTCTCTACCCTTTGTACGGCAACTCCTGCCAAACGGTACTTTTCCTGCAACGCTATCAGTATCATCTCCTCCTCCTCTATCCGCTTTGCAAGCGCCAAACGATCTTCCTCTAACGAAAGGCGGGTATATACTTCACGGCTGGCAGCCAATTTCCGTTCCTGAGCAGACACTTCATCCCGTATCTTTTTGGCATTTTGCACCAGCAAAGTATAATTCCCCACACCGGTTGTATCCACAATCGCTTCGGTTGTATCAGCCGCTTCCTCTTCCCCACCTCTCCTGTCCATCTCCACAGAGCCTTTCGGTTCATTCAAAATCAATTGCGCCAATGCTTGAAGATTGCCCCGATTACGCAAGTCATGACGTTCCGGATTTTGCTCATATTCAATTTGATATAACATAAATTGACCTCCTTGCTCATTTGAAGTCCCTTGTGCCTCCTGAATGCCGCGATCAGAAACAAGCAATGCCGTGAGGCCATCAGGAGCAGGCATAAAAGCAAAATCGTTCTCGGAAGAGGAGTACGGAAACCCCATATTCCGCGCCTGACTCCACGTGTCTGTCTCCTGATCATAATGGCTCTCGTAGAGATCAAATCCTCCCATGCCATAATGTCCGTCTGAGGCAAAGTAGAGCGTTTGTCCATCTGTGGAGAGCACGGGATAACATTCATTCCCGCTGCTGTTAATGACAGACTCCATCATCACCGGATACGACCACAACGAATCGACTGCCTGCCGGCTGATGTACAAGTTTAAAGAGTTTGTACTTCCTGATCTACCGGTAAATATGATGGTTTTGTTGTGTAGAGAGACGTATGCAGGATACTCTTGGGAGAGTTCCGGAAAATGCTCCGCATCGGGAAAAGCCCAAAAGGATCGGGGATCGCTGTTGAGGTAGAGGAAAAACGATTCGCGGGAGATCTTTGCAGAGCCTTGCGCTGTTACCATCACGGCATACTGCATCATATTGAGTCCGTTTTCGCACAAAATCGTATTCCACGCCGCTCTGTTGCGCACAAGCGTATCCTGCGATTGTATTGCAGCCTGTTCATAGGATGCCATCGCCTCCGTAAAATGATACGCTCTACGCAAACTGTCGCCCTGCATCAGATACCTGTAGGCAGAACCGCTTTGAGCGGATACCATTCCTATCGATGAAGAAATCAACATGTATGCAAAAAAAATCTTCCTCACTCTTTATAAAAAAAATCCAACAAAAATAGAAGTTTATTCCCATATTCGGAAAAAATCGTACATTTGTGCCCTATTTTGAAAAAGGAAAACAAAAATAACCTAATCTAAACATCGATGCAAAGCAAAGGAGCCATTCGTTTTGTGGCAATTATCATCGGGATAGCCTGTCTCTATCAACTATCATTTACGTGGGCTACACGCCATCAGGAGGGCAAAGCAAGGAGTTATGCTCAATCCGCAATAGAACAAATTCAAACCACGCCTACATTCAGCGCCGTTTCGGAGTTAGACAAAGCCTTTTATCTTGACTCTCTTGGGCGGGAAAAGGAGCGCTACTATTTAGACTCCATCGCTGCCGAAAAGGTTTTTATGAGTTTTACTTACAAAGAAATCAAAGAGAAAGAGATCAACTTGGGGCTTGACCTCAAGGGAGGGATGAACGTAACGCTTGAAATTTCTGTTGAGGAATTGATTCGGGTTCTTTCCGATAACAATCCCTCTCCCCTGTTGTCTTCTGCTTTGGCATTGGCCAAAGAGAACTCCATCAACAGCCGCTCAGATTTGATTACCCTCTTTGGCGAAGCGTGGAATCAGGTGGCTCCCGGACAGCGACTCTCCCAAATATTCGGTACCTACGATATGCGCGACCGCATCAAACCCGAAACCTCCAACGAAGAGGTACTACGGGTAATCCGCTCAGAAGCTGAGAGCGCCATCTCCAACTCTTTTAACGTTTTGAGAAATCGTATCGATCGGTTTGGCGTTACGCAGCCCAACATTCAGCGCTTGGGTAATTCGGGACGTATTTTAGTAGAACTACCCGGCATTAAGGAGCCTGAGCGTGTCCGCAAGCTGCTTCAAGGAACTGCCTCGCTTGAGTTTTGGGAAACTTTTGATAACGGCGAGATCATCTCCGGTCTTGAAGAAGCGAACAATCTGATTCGCGAAATGATTGGATTTGAGAATGTTGTGAAAACATCCGAAAGTGTTGCCACTCAGGAAGCGTCTGTTAATCAAACCCTTGCGGAGCAGGCCCCCACTGACCTCAGTGGTGCAACCGAAGAGGAGCAACTGATGGCTCAACTCTCTCAGCAAGACTCCCTCACCAATCAATTCTCCGACTTTGAAAAACAAAACCCCCTCTTTGCCGCGCTGAGTCCTCGAGTCTATCAGGGACAGATTATGCCCGGACCCGTTATTGGGATGTCGCACTATCGCGACACGGCTAAAGTGGGCGCGTGGATGAGGATGCCTCAAATTCAGGCGCTGTTCCCGCAAGGATTTACCCCTCTTTGGGGAGTAAAACCCTCTTCTCAAGATCCAAGCGGAGTTTATTATGAACTCTATGCCATCAAGCAAAATACACGGGACGGAAGAGCGCCTTTAGATGGCGGCGTGGTGACAGACGCCCGTACCTCTTATGGGAACAACTCCGCCACTCCAATGGTAAGTATGTCAATGAATGCAGAGGGTGCCCGTATTTGGGCAAGGCTCACCGCCGATAACATTGGTAAATCAATTGCCATTGTGTTGGACGATATGGTTTACTCCGCCCCCACCGTACAAACCGAAATTACGGGAGGGAGCTCTCAGATTTCGGGAACCTTTACCATCACGGAAGCAGACGACTTGGCAAACGTACTCAAATCGGGGAAACTGCCCGCTCCTGCACGAATTATTCAAGAGGCTATCGTGGGGCCCTCCTTAGGCGCCGAATCAATCAATGCAGGACTCTTCTCCTTTGCCATCGCCTTTATTCTGGTGCTGCTCTACATGATCTTTTTCTACAATCAGGCCGGTATTGTAGCAAACGTGGCGTTGATATGCAACGTCCTCTTCCTTTTTGGGGCACTCGCCTCCTTTGGCGCCGTGCTCACCTTGCCCGGTATTGCCGGTATTGTGCTCACCATGGGTATGGCCGTAGATGCCAATGTAATTATCTATGAGCGGATTCGAGAGGAAATTCGAGCGGGAAAAGGACTTAGACTTGCCATAGTGGATGGATATAAAAACGCCTACTCCGCCATCATAGACGGGAACCTTACCACCATCATCACCGGTATTGTGTTGATGTTCTTTGGTTCAGGTCCCGTACAAGGATTTGCCACCACATTGGTAATAGGTATTATCACCTCACTCCTAAGCTCCATCTTTGTTACCCGCCTCATCTTTGAATGGCGGATCTCGAAGGGCAAGAGCATCAGTTTTGACAACCGATATACCCGGAATTTCTTAAAAAATACCGCCATTAACTTTATCTCCCTTAGAAGGCAAGCCTATATTGTATCGTCAGCAGTCGTTCTCATCAGTATTGCCTTTATCTTTACCAAAGGTTTCTCTTACGGCGTTGACTTTACGGGAGGCCGCACCTACGTCATTCGTTTTGACAAAGAGACCACAGCCAATCAGGTTCGCTCCGCCCTCTTTGACGAATTTCAGGAATCGGTGGAGGTAAAACAGTTTGGCGGACAAAGCCAGATGAAGGTAACCACCAAACATTTGGTTAACAAAGACGACTCCGAAACCGACGCCTTGATAGAGCGTATGATGTACAATGCGCTCAAAGGGTTCTTTGCAACAGAGATGACTTTTGAGGAGTTTATCTCCACCTTAGACAATCCCAACGGTATTATCTTATTCGAAAAGGTGGGACCGAGCATTGCCGCCGACATCAAACGAGACGCCTTTATTGCCGTATTCCTTGCGCTTATTGCCATCTTCCTCTACATTGCCGCTCGATTCCGCAACTTGAGGTGGGGCACCGGCGGAGTCATTGCATTGGCGCACAACGCCGTCATCACCATGGGGTTCTTCTCCATATTCTCCGGAATCTTGCCCTTTAGCCTTGATGTTGACCAAACGTTTATTGCCGCCATCTTAACCATTATTGGATACACCATCAACGACAACGTGGTCATCTTTGACAGGATTCGCGAATACCACACCCTCTTCCCCAAACGCGATTTGCAAATCAATATCAACGAAGCGCTCAACAGCACCCTCTCGCGTACGGTGAACACAAGTATCTCCACCTTAGTGGTATTGATTGCCATTGCCATCTTTGGCGGCGAGGTGATCCGCGGATTCGCCGTAGCCCTCTCCGTAGGCGTGGTGATTGGCTGTTACTCATCAATGTTTGTAGCAACGCCCATCGTATTCGACATTCAGCGTAGAGCAAAAGCGAAGGCGTAAAGTCACACAATCGGGGTGTGGCGCAGTTGGTTAGCGCGCCTGCTTTGGGAGCAGGAGGTCGTGGGTTCGAGTCCCGCTACCCCGACAAAATACAAATAAATTCTAAAGAAACAAATCTTCAATTTCCTTAATATTAAGATGTTTCAATGGGTTGTTGGAAGTGATAAACGTTTCCGACAGCAACATCTTTGATTGTTGTAAACGAATGATTTTTTCTTCTATAGTCTCGCTTGATATAAAACGATAAACAATCACATTTTTTTTTTGGCCAATTCGATGGCTGCGGCTAAGGGCTTGCATTTCTGCGGCAGGATTCCACCAAGGATCAATAATGAAAACATAATCGGCAGCCGTTAGGTTCAGCCCCACCCCTCCTGCTTTTAAAGAGATAAAAAAACAGTTTACGTTATCATCCCCATTAAATCGATCAATTTGGGCTTCCCGATCAATTGTTTGGCCGGTGAGTTTGGCATATTCCCATCCTTCTTGTTCAAATCGTTTGGATAAGAGGTTCAAATGTTTTACAAAAGAAGAAAATACCAATACTTTATGACCGCTTGCTTTTATGCTTTCATAATAGAGCATGATTTGATCAAATTTTCCTGAATCACTTTGGGAGTCGGCCTCTAATAAGGCCGGGTGGTTGGCAATCAATCTCAAACGAAGCAATCCCTGTAAAGCAATAAAACTATTTTTGGCAAAATCTTCTCTATTGTCAAGAACAAAATTTCGGATTCGGTTTTTTTCCTCTTCGTAAACTTCTTGTTGAGATTCAGTCAAATTGCAATAAACATACTCCTGCAACAAAGGAGGTAAATCAAACACAACTTCTTCCTTTGTTCTGCGTAAAAAGAGTGGTTGAATCAGCCGGTGCAACGTCTCTTGGGCATATTTGTTCTTCTCCTTGATCTTTTGAACATAATTGTTCTTGAAAAAGGAACTTGACCCTAATAATCCCGGATTGATAAAATCGAATTGCGCCCAAAGATCAACCAACGAATTTTCTATGGGCGTTCCTGTAAGTATCAGTTTATATGCTGAATTCAACTTTTTTACAGATTGAAATACCATTGAATCGGGATTCTTTATGGTTTGACTTTCGTCCAAAATGATGTAGTGGAAAGGATAGGTACACAAATACTCTAAATCGTTTCTAACCATCGAATATGAAGTGATGATTACGTGATATCGGTTGAATATCTTCTCTATCTCTTTTGTTTTGATTCTATTACTCCCTGCATAGATATACACTTTTAATTCTGGAGCAAATTTTGACAACTCGTTTTTCCAGTTAAACAGCAACGATTTGGGTGCAACCACCAAGGATGCAGGCATTGTGGATTCCCATAATGAGAACAAAGATCGTTGATCTTCATACAACGATGTAATCTCTTTTTTTTCTGATTGAACATAGATTGAATTGAGTAATGCAATGGTCTGAAGTGTTTTCCCAAGTCCCATGTCATCAGCCAAACAGCCACCTAAAGAGTTATTGTATAAATGAGCCAACCAAATAAAGCCCTCTTTTTGATAGGGGCGAAGATCGGCAGAGACAACACAGGAGAGTAGCGGACGAATATTGGGAATTTCTTTTACTGAATGGTTGAGCAGGCCCAAGTGCATTTTGGAGAGCCTGACACCTTTTTCCGTCTCTCTTCCATGAAGAAAGAGCGTTTGGTATCTTTGAAACCACTCTTGAGGCAAAACAAAAATGGTATTGTTGGGCAATAGATATTCATCCACTCCGTTTAAAATGTGCTTTCGAAAGCAAGACAATGGAAGGGTAATATGGTCAAGAACCACTTCAATGTTAAGATCAAACCAATCTATTTTTGTTTCTATTTTAGATAACAAGGAGATACTTCCCATATAGTAAACCAATTTGACCTGCTGTTCAATGATAAAATCTAACAGATTGATTCTGTTTTCATTCAACCAATTTATCAGCCCAAAACGATGAAATGAATCGGCCTCGTGCGTCATCATAAAACGGTTTTCTCCGCTCTGAGACAACCCCAAATCAAACAAAATAGTTACCAACCGTTTTTCCCAAACCAAATCCCGCTCAAACCAACATATTGTCTCCTTCTCTTTGGCCAATTCCACATATTTAGTCTTTCGAGATGCAGGGTTAATTTTGTGATGGTTGTAAATAAAAAAGAGAGAAAAGGTGAGTTGATGGTAAAAATCTTCTTCCAATGTCAATAGGGCAGAACGGTGGGGAGTGATTTCGGCCATCTCGATCCCCGAAATATTCACCTCATACTTTGGAATTGTTTTTAGAATGAAGGTCTCAATGTACATTTTTTCGGAAGCGGCGGGCACCAAAATGTACTCTTTTTCAAAAAAGGGAGTTAACTTTTTGGAATCTATGTTTTCTACCCTGTGAATCATCTTTCCCAAAAGAATGAGACAAGGATCGTGCGATAAAACACACACCGGTTTGGTTTTTAAAGAAATATCGGAATATCCATCTGTCATGGAGATAAAATAACGCAATCCCTTTCCATCTTTCACAAAGTTAAAAACACATTGAGAGGGAGCAGGAAGGATATGGAGAAGGGAATGGGCATAAACGATCTTTCCGGAAATATCTTCACGTAAATAGACCGACACTGCGTCTTGAAGCGCAAAATTGATCACCTTTCGGATGTTGATTTCGATCCTTGTGCGTATCCTGTGGATGGTTTCCGGAGAAAGCTCTTTCAGAAAAGCAAGCACATTTTTGTGCTTTGAAAAGGCCCTCATGAGCGATGTGTCTGAAACCTCCTCAGCCAACCTTATTATCTTTAAGTTTGATTCCGACAATCCCTTTTGCGCCTCCTCTTTGGCTTTAGGAGTACCCAATATCTCTACGCTTCCGTTTTCAAACTCCTTTGCCCAATGGATGAATAACTTCCATCCAAAAAGGTAATGCTTAGAAAGCGTTAAAATGATCTTTTCCAAGGCTGTAGGACCTTTTTCAGAGATAAACAGTACAGGTTACAATGGCAATCATACACAACCTTGTTTTTTTACTGCAACCACAAGCATTTCATAATCCTCTGTGGTTAATGCGTGCTCCCTTGAAAATGCGCCAAGTCTTGCCCCAAAGATATCTATCGTTTCATATCCCAACGATTTCAACAGCCACGTTATTTCACAGGGAAGATAGTACCTTTCGTTACACTCAAGCGTTTTTTTCTCTCCCGAATCATCTTCAAACTCCACCATATCATGGGCGCGAAAAGTCATCATATCAAAACGATGGTTATTACATATTGAGTTACCCTCATCTGCTGCATTCGCATGAAAATCGTCTAACGAATTGAAAAACGGAAAGAGGCCGCTCATGGTAGTAAAAATAAATTTTGCGTTGGATTTGAGCGCTTTTGTAGCATTTTTCAAAATCTCGAAATTCATTTCGTCTGTTTCCATTAAGGAGAAACCTCCTTCGCAAAGCATGATGGCCACGTCAAATTCGTTCTCAAACGGCAAGTTTCGGGCATCATGGCACTGAAAATCAATAGCCAAATTGAGCGCTTCCGCCTTTTCTCTTGCCCTTTTCAGCTGCGATTCTGATAGATCGATACCCATTACCTTATATCCCCGTTGGGTCAATTCAATGGCATGACGCCCCGTTCCGCAGCCGACATCCAATAT
>Ga0082212_10007158_pt1 | contig 14834 bp, 14 predicted proteins | sample TergutNt197P3_FD_71548 | JGI IMG/M metagenome (GOLD analysis project Ga0082212, IMG submission 71548) | Neocapritermes taracua P3 segment gut microbial communities from Petit-Saut dam, French Guiana - Nt197 P3 | ecosystem: Host-associated > Arthropoda: Insects > Digestive system > Gut ... | reverse complement strand
AAAAAATCTGTAGTAACAGAAAAAATGGTGGTAACCGGTAAAAAAGCATCTACCGGTATGGGGGGGGGGGGGGCAATATATGTTTCGGTTTTCATTTTTGGTTATCTCTTTTTAATTGGGCGGCCGACGCTTTTTGCGGCGTCCTGCCGCGCGTCGGCATTGGAACATCCTGTTCGGCACCATCTGCACTTACATTGGTGCAACGGTGCGGCGATGCGTGGGTTGGTGTCAAGAGAAAATTCATTGTGGGGGTGTTGTCAAACACCCCCACACCCCCGTGACTCTTCAAACGCCAGAGGGGCTACGCGCGTATGCTCTCGCGCCGCGCTTCGCGCGGTCTGCGAGTGACGCGCGCAAAGGTATCCGCCTTACGGCGGATGATCAGGGGGCAGGCTGCTTGAATTATATAACGCCATTGAGGGCACGTCTTATCAGGACGAATCAATTATTGAAATAAACACTCTTCAGGACGTACTTTTTTCGGCCAGAAAAAACGACATCTCATTTACCATAGATAACAAAATGGTGATAATCATCGAACACCAATCAACGGTAAACGAAAATATGCCCTTGCGGTTGCTGTCATACATAGCGCGTATTTATGAAAAGATAGACAACAAAAGAACATACAAAGACTCCTTGCTAAAAATACCCGCGCCTAAATTTATAGTGCTGTATAACGGGAAAGCCTCTTTCCCCAAAGAAAAAATTCTCAGGCTGTCCGACGCGTTTGAAGAAATTGATAATAGCGGCTTAATATCTCTTGACTTAATAGTTAGGATGTTAAACATTAACAGAGGGCATAATACCGATCTTGAAGGCAAAAGCGAAACATTAGACGGCTATGCTGTTTTTATCGCGAAAGTAAGGGAATACGAGAAAGAATATGCCGAACAGGACGCTTCAATGCCGGCGCGCGACAGGATGTCGCAAAAAGTGTCGGTTGCGTTAGAAGAAGCTATAAAATCAGCCGTTAAGTATTGCATAGAGAACGGCATACTGGAAGATTACTTTACGCAAAAATCGTCGGAGGTGGTGAATATGTTGATTACCGAATACAATATAGATGACGCAATCGAAGTCGCCCGCGAAGAGGGCATGGAAAAGGGTATTAAAAAAGTCCAAAGCTATGTACTGGAACTCATAGACCGAGGCTTGAGCGGAGAAGAAATTAAGAAGAAAATAGAAGAAGCGTCCTAAAAAAATAAATCAGGCTGCCGCGCACCCTATGGCTCCGGAGTCTATACCCTAATCGTCCTGAGCGGCGTACCCTGCGAATGGTTGCCTGTTCCAGAATTCCCCGTGACGTTTTACTTTTTTTTCTGCCTTATACCTGCTATGAAGATACCTGCCAGATCGACCTGCACAGTCTTTTTCTCAGGAAGTTTATCAAATACGGCCTCATCGCACAAAAGGTCCATCACCTGCGGGCCTACCTTTGCTTTTACAAGAGGAACCTTGCGTATCTTGTATATTCTGGGTATTTGGTCTATGATGTTTTTGGGAATATTCGCGTTAGCAACCTTGTCTTTACGTTTTTCAAGAATGAGAATTTGCGCCGACACTTTGTGCTGGTCAACCATGGATTGCTGTTCATCTATTCTGCTTCTTATTTTTCTTCTGAAAAAAATGAAAACGCCTATGCATATTGCCGCAACAATACCAAGTATAATATACAAATGCCACCATTCCATTTGAAACCTCCCAAACCCTTCTTTTGTCGTTAAACACCAAAATTAAACGATACGGATTTACTGTAAACAAGAATAACAGGCAACAAGACAGAGTCAAGTCAATTACGCTCGATTTTCGCCCGTTAAAAAACTCAGATTAATCTTGACAAAGAATCATTTTACTTTTAACTGCGTTGCTAAGTTGCATTATAAAAATTTCAGGAGAAATCCGTGGGCAAACAATACAGCGCAAGAGAAAAAAGGAAAAAATCCAAGAGACGCCTCAAAAGAAAGAAAAAAGAGCTAAAAGCTCAATTAAACGCAAAGAAGGCCTTTGCGTAGCACTCCTTTGATACAATGCCTGAAAATCCGTCAGGAATGACTGCTTTTACAAAAGAGCTTTATGCCGCCGGTTTTCGGCAAAAGCTCTGCCTTGAATAAGCAATAGGAATGAGATTTGATTTGTAATTTAAAAACACCCGCGTCGTTCTGCGTTTATATCATAACGATTATGATATTGTTAGCGTCATGCGGCGCTCAAAGTGAAAATCTTAAACCTGTTGCCTTTTATACAAAATCCGAAGAAATAATACAAAATCTGGAAAAAGCAAATAAAGATTCCGGACAATACTTCATGCTGGGACAAGCTTACAAAGAACAGAAACAGTTCAAAAAAGCGCTCTTTTGTTTTGCGAACAGCTGCTTTCTTTCATATAAAAATGAAAAGCTTACTCTGTATCCTATGCCTATCTACATCCACATTTCTTCATTTCGTACAAAATCGCCGTATTATGAAGACGCCCTTTATGAAATAGCCTTAGTCATGCATTCATATCAGGAATACGCTTATGCCGAAAAATTCTTGAAAAAAATAGGCAAAACCAATTACGGTTTGTACATTGACGCTCAAATACTTTTAAGCAGAATACTGCAGGCTCAAAAGGAGGGGCCCCAAGCGCTCGATATACTTTCCGGCGTCATTTCAGGCGCTTCAAATACGCCGACCAAGCAGAAACTACTCATACGCCGCGCCTCGCTCTATGAAAATCTCGACAACTACGATAAAGCCGCCGACGATTATATTTCCGTCATGGAACAGGACGAAAAATCCTGGCAAGCCGGCCTTGCCGCTTCACGGCTATACCAGTTTCTCTATAAAAACCCGGGGGATGACCCTAAAGACAGCCTCGGTCCGAAAGAGGCTTTAACTATCGCGAAAAGCCTTTATTTTGCGAAAAAGAATAAAGAGGCGCAAAATGTCCTCGCGTCTTTAAAAAAACACGCAAAAGCCGATAAAAAAGCCGTCAACGAATACCTGCTGAGAATACAAATCCGTCTGGGCTTAAATAAAGACGCCTCGGAAACCTCCAATGACCTGCCTGACGCGCTGAACATTGCGGCTGACGAGTTATGGCTTTCAGGGAAACGGGACAGGGCCGTTCAAATCTACAGCGACATGATCAAAAACGGGAAAAAATCCGAGCAGCCCATATACAGGACAGCCATGTTTATGTATGACCGCTCCAGAGCCGGTTATGATTCGTTTATGGAACTGTACATGAAAAATTTTCCCGATACCGAAAACGCCAGCCAAATATTATGGTTTCTCGCAAGGTCGCGCCTTGAAAGCGATAAAACAGAAGAGACCGAAAAACTCCTGCTTCAATATTTGAAAAAATTTCCTGAGGGAAAATATAACGACCAATGCTCTTTTTGGCTCAATAAAATATACGCAAAAAACGGGAAGCGCGACTTAGAACAACAAATGGCTTTCAGGCTCGCGGCCGTCAATCCCGACTCGCCGTATACTTTTATTCTTATAGAAAGAACCGCCGAAAACATGAAAGCCGGCGACATTTTGCGGCTTTTTAACAATTCCGCAAAAAATTCGGATGAACGCTTTTACTACCACTGTCTCCTTGTCGCAAAAGAAAAAAGCGTTGAAAAACGCGATAAGCGCGTCTCCCTGCTTAACACCGCCGTGCAGGACAATTCTAAAATCGAAACCGCCATGCAAAACGCGGCATCCGGCAAGTACAAGACAAAACAATTGCAGCACCTTGAAAAATACGCCCGCGTTGGATATTCCGAAGGCATCGAGCGCGTACTGGCAATCCTGCCCGATTCCGATGCGGCAAGCGCCGAGCGGGCAGCCGCGCTTGCCTATCTTGGAGGCAAGTTCTCGAATCCGTTTTATTCGTCCTATTACGGACAGCAGCTGTTGAGAAGCCTTTCAATCAAAGAGAATATTTTTATATTTCCGAAAAGTTTTATATCCCTGATACTTCCAAGGCCCTTCGCCAATGACGTAAAAACAAACAGCGAAGCGTATGGAGTAGATACCAACATTATATATTCGATAATGAAAGCCGAATCACAGTTCCAACACAAGGCCAAATCATCGGCCGGCGCCCTTGGGCTTATGCAGCTAATGCCGCCGACGGCCAAAGAGATAGCAAGAAATTTAAAAATAGCCGAATATGACATGAGGACCCCGAAAGACAATATACGCTTCGGAACCAACTATCTCGGATGGCTTAAAAAATATTACAAGAATGATTTTATTTATATGGCGGCGGGCTATAACGCGGGCGCCGGCAATGTGAATAAGTGGATCAAAAAAATGGAAAATAAAGATTCGGATTATTTTACGGAATTTGCCGCTTTTAACGAAACCCGTTATTATATTTTGCGTACAAGCAAATTTCTGAGTCAGTATTCCATAGCACCATAGCAAATGTGCCTTAAAAACTTTCATAAAACATTCGTTCTGCTTTTCCTTGCTTTACTTTTCACTTCGTGCGCCAGAGAAAACATAAAGCAAAAAACAGAAGAAGAAAACGCGATACAAAAATCTACCGAGATGTATCACTCTCCTAATTGGATTGTCCGCCTTGAGGGAATAACCGCGCTCAGAAAGCCGCCGTATAAAGACGCATGGCATCCCAACAGTAAGAAAAGAATAATAACCTTTCTTAAAGGCGCGACAGAGGACATCCATACAGCCGTAAAAATAGAAGCGATAAAGCAGCTTGCTTTATATATTGATGATGCCGGCGTAATAAAATACCTTGAGGAAATATCCCTGAATGATGAAAACAACAATATACGCTGGGCAGCCCTTGAAAGCCTTTTGCAAAGCCCCTCGCGGGAGACTATCAAGGTATTTATGACAAACTTCACAAGCGATGATATTTTTATAAAAGAGACATCCATAAAGGGAATATTAAAATTAAACGACGACTCGTCAAAACAAGACGCGCTGCCCTATGTGCTTGACGCGCTCAACGATGAGGCGATCAATGTGAGAATCGCAGCGCTTGATAATCTCACGTTCAGGGACGAGGCAATATATCGCATACTTGCCGAATCTTTTCAAAAAGACCGGCTTTCAGCCACCATGTTACATTTCTCGCTAAAGGCCATAGACGGCTATAAATTAGACCAAGAAACGCAAGAGAAAATAGTTCCGTTTTTAACGCACACGGACGTCGAGATACGAATCCTCGCGCTGCGCGCGTTGAAAAGCTCCGACCGAATCAAATAAGGAAATATATGCAAAGACCGGACAAAGACAAAATCATCCGCGTAAAAAAATCTTTGAGCCTTGCCCTTGGAGAAGGGCGCGTAATTGACGGGGAAGATATTCTCAAAAAATATTCAACCGACAAGACGCCTGACACGGCTTCCATGCCCGACCTTCTTGTTGCAGCCGAAACCGCCGAAGAGGCCGCCGTTGTTCTTGGTATATGCAATGAGGCGCGTTTCCCTGTCACGCCGAGAGGAGCGGGGAACGGCGTAACCGGCGGCGCCATAGCGGTCATGGGAGGCCTTGTTCTCTCATTGGAAAAGATGAACCGAATACTTGAAATCGATACCCTGAATATGGTTGCGGTTGTTGAACCCGGAGTAGTTACCGAAGACATCAGGCGCGCCGCCCTCAAAGAGGGCCTCTTGTACCCGCCCGACCCCGCAAGCCTTGACAGTTCATCCATTGGGGGCAACGTTTCTGAAAACGCGGGCGGCATGAGCGCCGTAAAATACGGCGTCACAAAAGATTACGTTCTCGGTATCGAATGCCTTCTGCCCGACGGCAGCAAGATAATAACCGGCGGCAAGACAGTAAAAAATGTAACAGGGTATAATCTTACCGGAATAATTACAGGCTCGGAAGGAACCCTTGCCGTTATTACAAAACTTTACCTGCGTCTTATTCCCGCGCCTGAGGCCTTTGTAGACGCGCTCATATCTTTTGAAAATATGGGCGCGGCCATTGACGGGGTTTACACAATCCTCAAAAACAGAATAATTCCGGCAGCTCTTGAATTTATGGAAGCCGACGCAATCCGCCTTGTAAGCCGCTGCCTCAAAGAAGAAATGCCTTTCCCCGAAGCAGGCGCGCATCTTCTTGTGAGGCTTGACGGTTCCTCGAAAAACGCGCTGTACGACGACCTGGAGCGCATAAGCAAGGCTCTCGCGCTTGACAAAGATAAGATTATAACGGCAAAATCGGAGGAAGAAAGCGAACAACTCTGGATCGCGCGCCGCTCTATAAGAAAGGCAATAGAAGAAACGAGTCCGGTATTTCTTGCCGAAGACTGTTCCGTTCCGCGCTCTAAAATTCCCGACTTCTTAAAATCGCTCAAAAAAGAACTAACTGAGGACGGCCTTAACTCCGTCATGTTCGGACACGCCGGCGACGGCAACGTTCATATCGATATACTTAAAGGCGATATTCCATACGATGAATGGAAAACCATGCTGCCCGGCCTAAAGAGAAAGATTTACAAACAAGCCATCGATTTAGGCGGAACCGTATCAGGCGAACACGGCATCGGCTGCCTGAGAAAAAACTATATCCCGATGGCCATGTCGCAGGACGAAATAGAACTGCACCGCAGACTTAAACTCGCGTTTGACCCTAACGGTATTTTAAACCCGGCCAAGATACTGCCCGATGAGTACTTGCAAGGAGAATAATCAAATCCCTCGCCTCACCCCCGGCCCCTCTCCGGCCTCACCTAACCTCTCCAAGTCTGGAGAGGAACACACGGAGAGGGGAGCTCTGGAGGGAATTGGAGTCTGGAGAAAAATTAAAAAAAGTTTTATCAAATATCATTTTCAATCGTTTATATTATAAGAGACCTTATTCTCAATTGGAAAATGCTATTGATATATAACAATGAATTGACAAAAACAGCTCGTAGTCTTCGTCAGAGGCAGACACCGGCAGAAAAGATTTTTTGGCAACAGGTTAAAAACAGGCAGACCGGTTATAAAGTTATTCGTCAAAAACCTTTACGTTATTATGTTGGCAAAAAATTGCGTTATTTTATTGCCGATTTTTATTGCCAAGAATTAAATCTGGTAATAGAATTAGATGGTAAAATTCATCAATACCAACAGGAATATGATGAAGCAAGAGACTGTATAATTAATCAGATGAACCTTCGGGTAATCCGTATTGAAAATGAAACGATTTTAAATAATTCTGCTGAAGTTATTAAAAAACTTTTTCCGCCTTCCCTTTGCCGCTTGCCGGAACTCCCCTCTCCAGACTTGGAGAGGGGCCGGGGGTGAGGCGTTTATTTTTGGTTTACCTTTGACTTGTTGGGTTGCCTGTTGCAGCATGTTTGCAATTTTTTTTGGATGGGGATTTTGGTCAAGAGCTTTTTCGGGCGAGCAACCATGCCCTTAGTCGTCCGTAGCGTAGCGAAGGACACCTCTACGAGGCGGTTTTACACAGACAGCGCGCAGCGATGCGTGTAAAATCCGCCCGCAAGCCCCGCGGCGACTGAGCGGTCAACGGGAGCGCGAGGGTGTTTTGAGTAACACCCTCGCAAAGCCGCGAATTATTATTGCCCTACATGAATCCGCCCTCAAGGAGAGCCTTCTTCAAGGAGTCCTCTTTATCTTCGCCGCCCTTCAGCATCTTTTCAACGTATTTCGCTAAAATATCGACCTCAATGTTTACCCTGCTTCCCTTTTTCCAATCCGATATGACAGTATTGTTCAGCGTCTCGGGAATAAGATACAGGGTAAACCCCTTATTTGAAGCCGAGACTACCGTAAGCGAGATGCCGTCAAGGGCAACCGAACCTCTATCTACAACATAACGCATCACTTCCGGGGCAGCCTCAATGACGGCCTGAAGCCCCTCCGAATCCTTCACGAGCGACGAAACAGTACCCATAGCGTCAATATGCCCTTGTACAATATGCCCGCCGAAACGCGAAGACGGCGTCATCGCTCGTTCAAGATTAACCCTGCGCCCAGACGCGAAATCTCCCAATGTCGTAAGGGAAGCCGTAACCTTTGATACAAATACCGTGAAAGAGACGGAAGATATTTCAGTAACTGTTTGGCACGCGCCGTTTATTGAAATCGAATCGCCTATGGCGGTTTTTTCAAGAACCCTTTCGGCGCCTATTTCAAGCAGGTAACCATCCCCCTGCCGCCTGATTGATTTTACCAAACCCGTTTCTTCTATAAGTCCTGTAAACATTTGTCATTCCTGTATCCGCAAAAAAGTATATCGTCCGATATCATCGCCGATGATATATCAAAAAGGCGAGCAGCGTCGGCCATAAAATCGGTTCCCTGCCCGTCTACTGACGGACGCCCAGCCCCTGCCAGAACAGGAGCAATGAAATAAAGAAATTGGTCAATATTTCCCGAATCAAAAAAAGAACCGGCCAAGGCGGCCCCGCCCTCAAGCATGGCAAACATGATTCCGCGCCTTCCAAGCTCGCGAAGCGCGGCTTCAACCCTCTCCTCCCGCGAGCCCGAAATAAAGAAAATATTCAGGTTACGCAAAAAATCGCGCTTAGCCGGATTTTCTTCAAGCAGTCTCGCGTAATTATCCTCTGTTTCAAACACGAGGTAATTGCCGCCGTCCCAGACGTGAGCGTCTTCGGCGACACCGGCGTTCAGTCCGATTATAACCCGCAGAGGGTCCCCCGGCGTTTCGTCTTTTGCGCGCATGAGGCGATTGATAAAGCCATTCTCACGTCCTGATACGTTTATTGTATTCTCAGCGAAAAAGGCCGCCTCTTGTTCAAATTCATCAAGGCGCACATTGAGCGAAGGGTTATCGGAAAACAGCGTATTCTTCCCGACGATTACGGCGTCAACCTTTGAGCGCATCCGATGCACAAGGCAGCGTGAAAGGCTTGAGGATATCCATTTCGAGTCGCCTTTTATCGAAGCCGTTCTGCCGTCAAGAGTCACCGCGCTCTTATAAACGATGAACGGCTTTTTTTGGCGGATATATTTTTCAAAGGGTCTGATGAGATCATAGGCGCTCTCCGAGTATTCTTTTTCAAAGACAACGTCTACTCCGCCCTCTTTAAGAATCCGCGCGCCGCTGCCCGACACAAGCGGATTGGGGTCCATAAGCGCTATATGCGCGCGGCCTATACCCGCATCCCTTATCGCCATAGCGCAAGGAGGCGTCTTGCCGTAATGACCGCAAGGCTCAAGCGAAACATATATCTCCGCTCCTTTAAGCGAAATCCCCCGGTCGAGCGCGGCTCTTATAGCCTCGGCCTCTGCGTGGGGGCCGCCGTAAGCGGCTGTCCCGCCGGTAGAAATCACCGCGCCGTCCTTAACTATGACGGCGCCCACAGCCGGATTGGGAGAGGTTCTGCCCATGCGGCTGTAAGCTATATCAAGGGCCGTCTCCATGAAATCCTTCATTTGATGCCGCCTATCCCGTCCCGCTCATAAATTTTTTTATGGTCGTCCAAAAGGGACATCCTGTACGACAGATTGTGCGCGACCTCTTCCCTAAGTTCCTTGTTGAACTTCACGGCCGAGAGGTAGCCGCCGAGAATACTACCGCCGTAAAAGAGCGTGCCCACAGTCCCTATGAAAAAAGCCGTAAGATGATTATCGGTAACATACGCCGCGTAGGTTAAAGCGCCGCTTAAGGCGATAAGCGTAAAGGCGACAATGCCCGTAGGGAAATTACCGGCATAGGCATAACCGCCTCCGGGAAATATGCCGCAGAGAAGCGCGACAGCTCCGGATTTCTTTTCCTCAAGCAGCGTCATAGAGGTATCCGCAAGTTCCTTGTAAGCGCTGTACTCATCGTTGTACATAGCTTCAAGCGATTTAAGCGGAGCTTCCCCCTCAAGCATAATAGCAGCAAGCAGCCGTCTTTTTAAAAGAAGCTCATCATAAAAAGGTTCATTTGAATGCGCCGAACTCAAAATATCGTTCATTTTACCGTAATCGCCCGACGCAAAATACCTGTCGGATTCGAAAACCCACAGGCCTTTTGCGTCAGGAAAAGACGAATAAATTTTATCGAGCTCGGCATAGCGCGTTCCGTTAAAAAGAAAATATGATTTTGACACAAGTATGGCTGCACCGCTCACGAAGCCGGGGTAGTAGCCCTCCAGACGTTCGAGTTCGGCATAAGCGCGGTAAAAATCTCCCCTTGAGGCGCAGTACCTGGCAAAACCAAGTATGCTTAACGGCGCGTTCTCATATTGCGGGGCTGCTTCATCTTTGTAGTTTTCGGCACGGCAAACGATTTCGGCTTTAATAGGTAAAACGAACAACAGCAAAAGAATAAAAAAGACATAACGCAAAACTATTTTTTCCTGTTGGCTCTTTTTTCCCAAACCACAATCAGCGGAGAAGCTATATAAACTGAAGAATATGTTCCTACTATAATCCCGAAAATAAGTACTTTGGCAAAATCATTCAGCACCTTGCCGCCGATGAAATAAAGCGTAGCCGCGGCGAACAATGTTGTAAGAGATGTCAACAATGTTCTTCTCAACGACTGGGTTATCGATTTATTTATAATCTCAAAGAATGTTTGTTTCGTTTCAAACCGCACATTTTCCCTGATGCGGTCGAATATAACAATTGTGTCATTAACCGAGTATCCGAATATTGTCAAAATGGCAGCCACAACCGGAATATTCATCTCTGTTCCTGTAAAGCCTATGAAAAAAAACGTCAGAAGCATATCGTGAGCGAGCGACAGCATAACTGCGAAAGCATATTTTAATTCAAATCTAAAGATAAGGTAGATGCTCATAAAAACCAGAGCTACGCAAAAAAGTTTAATCGCCGATGTTTTAAGAATATCTCCGATGGCCGAACCGACTGCCTCCTCGCTTAAAAATTTTGTCTCGGGATACCGCGACTGCAGAACTTTTTTTAAGGTATCGACCTCGCTGTTCTCGCTGCTTGAATCGTTAAGTTTTGTTGAAATGATATATTCATTCTGGCCGCCGCCGCCTATCTGCTGCACCTGCGGATTGAAATCAGACAATGTTTCGCGTATATCTTTTTCAGAGATACCTTCTTTAAACTGCGCAATAATTTTCATGCCGCCCACAAAATCTATACCAAGGTTAAAACCGCCCGACATCGCTGTTCCGGCGATAAAAAGCGCTAAAAGCCCGGCAGACAAAGCAACAGCTATATACCTAAACTTAAGAAAGTTGACTACTTTTTTCAAATCGATTCTCCTTCTTTACCTTCTTGTTAAGAGAAATTATTTCATATATGAAACGCGTAATATAAAGGACCGTAAACATACTCGAAATTATGCCTATCAAAAGGGTTACGGCAAATCCTTTTATTGGGCCGGTCCCGAACTGTAAAAGGACAAAGGCCGCTATAAGGGTAGTCAGATTCGAATCCAATATTGTGTCAAATCCTCTTTCAAAACCGGCAAGCACGGAACGGCGGTAAGATTTACCGGTTGCTTTTTCTTCTTTTATTCGCTCATATATTATGATGTTGGCGTCAATCGCCATACCGACCGTAAGGACAAAACCGGCTATGCCAGGCAGAGTAAGGGTGGCCCCAAGCAGCGAAAGCAGAGCAAGCATAAAAAGGAGGTTAAGGCATAACCCGAAGTTTGCGATAAGGCCTCCTCCCCTATAATATATGAACATGAAAATCATTATTCCTATAACGCCTATTAAAACGGCTCTGACCCCGCTTTCAATCGAATCCTTGCCGAGGGAAGGCCCTACTATGCGCTCTTCAATAATATTAAGATCGACGGGCAGCGCTCCCTCTTTTATGACTCTGGTCAGCGTCATAGCTTCTTCATAATTAAAGCCGCCGCTGATTTGTCCGCTGCCCGTGGTAATATTGTCATTAATATTGGGAGCGCTTCTTATTTTGTCATCGAGCACAATGGCGAGACGCTTTCCCCTGTTTTCTTCGCGTGTAGCATTGGCAAATTTGAGCGCGCCCTCAGCGGTCGTTCTGAAAGATACCACAATTTGTCCGTATTCGTCATGGTTTACCGTGGCTTCCGATATATCGGTGCCGTTGACAACAGCCTGTTTCTCAAGCGCCAAGGGGTATTCGGCATATATCTTTTGAGAACTCTTGCTCTTGTCGTATTTTACGGCAGCCTCCCGTTCTCTTTTCGGGTTTGGAGTATCTTTTCCTTTTTCGTACATGAAAAGCGTCTGCAGTCCGTCGGGCAGCGAGATTTCATTTTTTATTTCCAAAATAATCGAATCGAGAAAAGCGCTGTTCTCCGCCCAGTCTTCCGGGAAAACGCCGGCGCGGGCTTTTTCTTCAAATTTTGTCTTAACTATCGAAGTCCACGCGTCATCGACAAGACGATATTCAAGACTTCCGGTTGAACCTATCGCGTTCTTCACGCTCTCAATGTCTTTAAGACCCGGAAGCTGTATTTCAATGGCGTCGTTTCCGGTAGGGCGTATAGACGGCTCGGCAACGCCGAACTTGTCAACCCTCCCCCTCAAAAGCTCCAAAGCCTGACGGGTAACCTCCGTCTTATATTTTTCCCTGATGACATACTGCATGTTGCCGGCAGCGACGTGTTCTTCCAAAACGGTGTTGGTTATATAATCCCTGTCGTCTTTAAGGCGTTTTTTTTCATCATCGGCAATGCCGCTTTCAGCGAGTTTTTGGTCAATGGATTTTATGTCATCCGAATATTTTTGAATAATTTTGGAATAGTTCGCCTGAAGTACGAGATGCACCCCTCCCTGAAGGTCAAGGCCGAAATTTATCTTCTTTGACAGAAATTTTTCTTCAACCCAGTGCTTCAAAATGACGGCGTCATCCACGCCTTGCATGCCTTTGATCTCGTTTTTCACCGCGTCGGTGATAGCTCTTCCGGCTACAATTAATTGGGAGCCTTCATCTTTTTCTATAGTGAAATTATCCGCCCGAAACCAATCCTTGACGGCATTTTTCTGTTCGGCCGCAGCGGCATCCGAAAAAACCACCTGCATCTTTTTTTGAGCAACCGTCGGCAAAATCAAGGTCGCGGCAAGAAGTATAAGAAAAACAATAAAGATAAGTTTATATAACATTCTTCTCGTCATAAATTCAATTCCTCTGTTTTCAATGCTTGAATTGTTTGCGTCGGCGGCCTTTTTTAGAATTGACCCTATAAAGAATAAAGATACCCAGAATTAAAAGCAGAATAATCACCTTGGGCAAGTCGCTGCCGGCCCTCAAATAGAACGGCGGCTTTTTATCTTCTGCCATGACCGCGGTTTCCTTTTGGGTGTCTTCGGGAACATACGAAATATCCCCCCCCTGAGCGGCTTGCGGAAGCGTGATTTCCGGAATCCTGCCGTACTTGAAATTCCCCTCGGCAACCGGCAAAAGCGATTGTATTCTGTCTTCAACTTTCTGCTTGGGAGCCGCGGCTTTCGGCTGCGCTTTCTTTTTCGCGTCCTGTTTCTGCGCGGCCGGAACATTCTTGACAGCCGCGTTTTGAGGCGTATCAGGAATACTCTGCGAATCCGTTTCCTGCGCAACAACATACGCGCCGGCAAACAAAAACAACGCCAGATAACACAAATATTTCTTCTTTACATTCATACTATATCAATATCACGATAATTTCATCTGGATACTGACGCGAGTACACTCTATTTTTGTACTCTCGGCAATTTTCAAAATAATAGTATCATCATCTTTTATAGCGTGAACAACTCCGTAGATGCCGCCTATTGTAAGAACTTTGTCTCCTTGTTTTATTGAAGCCAATTCTTTTTTGCGTTCTTTTTCTTTTTTCTTTTCAGGGCGTATAAGAACAAAATACAAAACGGCGAACATGAGAGCAAACGGTATAAATATCTCCCAACTGGCTCCCCCTCCCGCACCGCCGGAAGTTGGCGTAGTTCCCATCGCGTAAAGCGCACCAGATAAATCCAACAAGGCATTCCTCCAAAATAATAGATAATCGAAAGCAATATCCGCAAATCAGGGTATAATGTCAACCCCATTTATGAAGAATTACAGTATTATTACAGGAGTACCCAGCACTATATAGCGTTCTAACTCCAGCAAATCTTTATTGTACAGGCGCACGCACCCGCTGGAGGATTTATAGCCCACGGAAGGATAGTCGTTATTGCCGTGTATGGCTATTCCGCCGCCTATTCCGGGATTTTTCCCTTCCAAAATGCCCGACCTGAGATTATCCTCGTAGCGCTTTTTGTCGTTCTCATTTGGGTAATCGATTCTGAAAAAACGCGGCCCGTACGCATCCGCGCCTAAATCCAGATTGGTCCCGTATTTATAGTGTCCGTCGCGCGCGGTCCAAAAGACCTCGTTCATTCTTTTCAGTTTTATGTATGACTCCGAATCGCGCGAGGCGTCCATGCTGAGTATCTCGTTCACATAGTATAGCCCCTCCGGAGTTCTGTTATCGCCGGCCTGCAATTTAGTACCGCCGTCGGGATTCAACCCGTAACCCGCGGGGTAAGAGGCCGCCATTCTGCGGTCTCTGCTATATACCTCGAGGATATATTTCTTTTTATCAACCACTATGCAGTATTCCGCCTTGGAATTGGCGAAAGCCTCGTCTAACTGCCTGCCGTACGGAGAGGCGCAGGCAGCGGCAAAGGCGAATACAAGTATAAGAGCCTTAAACATTTTCATATATTTTCTCCATTCAAAGTTTGGCTATGTGTTTTTCATTTACTTATTTGTTTTTCTATTTTTTTCTTCATAATATCCTTTAAGGTAATCCGAATTCTCAGGGAAAGGGGTTGACTTCAACGGAAATCTGTCCGAATCTATAAACTTTTCACCCTTAACAGCATGCCTTACTTCACCTTCATACGTATAATTACTTAATTTGAATCTGATTAACTCTGAGAACACTATATCTGCGTAATCCTCAAATAC
>Ga0082212_10007157_pt1 | contig 14834 bp, 14 predicted proteins | sample TergutNt197P3_FD_71548 | JGI IMG/M metagenome (GOLD analysis project Ga0082212, IMG submission 71548) | Neocapritermes taracua P3 segment gut microbial communities from Petit-Saut dam, French Guiana - Nt197 P3 | ecosystem: Host-associated > Arthropoda: Insects > Digestive system > Gut ... | reverse complement strand
AAAAAAGCATATAATCCTTGTATAACGATAACAATCAGAAAGGTTGATTTTCTATGATTAAAGCATTTAAGCAAATACCCGAACCGTTGCAGAAACAAATTTTATACAGGCTTGCCTACGGAGTCGCAATTCTGTTCGTCACCATCGTTTTATTTTTTTACACGTTGGATTGGCTTTCCGTGCTTGCTTGCGTTATTGCTATAATTGCCTGCATAATAAGCGCATTTTCTCTTTTCCGCAGGGCTGTCATCGTCGATTATGTTGAAGTCCGCGGCGAATTCCTTAAAGTTATTCTTAATACTGTAAAAAGGCGACCAAAAGCAATTATTCTTCGCACGGAAGATAACCAGAAATTAAAAGTAATGATAAAGCAAAAAATAAAAAAAATCAACGCCGGTTCAAAAATTACGATTTATGTTGCGAAGAATGTACCGGTATATGAAGATAACGGTATGCAGTTGCTGTATTCATATCTGGCTCTTGATATACAAAAAGGAAAAGAGAAGGATGAATGATCAATCATTTTTTCGAAATAATCGTTAAGGTAGCTGGTAAATGACAAGCCGTTTTGTACCTGATTCTGTTGTTTTACCTGTTGTACCATTGCGCTTGCGTTGAATACAATCTCGCATATTCGCCGTTGTTTGATAATAAATCGTCGTGAAAACCATCTTCGACGATTTCGCCGTCCCTGAACACGACGACCCTGTCAGCAAGCGACGCGACGCTTATTCTGTGCGTAACCATGATAACGGTTTTACCCTCGGTCATTGCTATGTATTTTTTGAATATTTCTGCCTCGGCAAGCGGGTCCAAATTACTTGTCGGTTCGTCAAGCACGATAAAATCCCGGTCGCGGTAATATGCCCGTGCAATCGCTATTTTCTGCCATTGCCCGCCGGACAACTCCGTTCCGCCGACGTCTTTCCCGAGCATAGAGTCTTTTTCAGCCCCGTCAAATCCCGAAAATTCGAGCGCCGTGTCAATGCGGGTTTCACTTTGTTCTTTTTCAACATCGCCTAAAAATACATTGTCGGCGATAGTGAAAGTGTTGAATCTCACCGGTTCCTGAAACACACATGAAATTGAATTGTATTTGTCGGAAGAATCTATATTTTTCACGTTTTCGCCGTTTATATAAATTTCACCGTGCGACGGCTCAAGCATACCTGTCAGTATTTTGATAAACGTCGTTTTGCCCGCGCCGTTTTCGCCGACAAACGCCACTTTTTCGCCTTTGTTTATCGTAAAGTTTACATTTATTAATCTATATTCGTCAGTCAATGGATAACGGTATGTTACATTTTTAGCCTCCAGACTTTCTATATCCAACGTTGTTTTTGCACCGTTTGTGTCTATACTTTTTGAAATTTGTTCGTTCAAATCTATAAGTTCAAAAAACTGCGCAGATTCGTTTTTCTTTGAGATAAAATTTGCGATTGAGCCGAATAACTGCGATGTGCTGCCCATGAGTGTGCCAATCAAAGCAAGGACTGCACCCAGTGCGCCGATAGATAATTTACCCTGGGTCATCAAAACAATCGCAAAAACATTCGCCGCGATACTCGCTATATTTGAAATAAAACCGCTGACTGTTCCGAGTATGAACACGTTGAATTGATTTTTCTTTTCTTTCACGACATAATCGTCCGCGAGGACTTTCCATTTCGCGAAGAAAAAATCAAACAAATTCAACGCTTTGACTTCTTTAGCCGAACCGCCGAGCAAAACGCCCTGATAATATCCGGCTTCGCGTAAAATTTTTCCGTTGTCGCGGGAGAATTTAAAGTTTAGTTTATTGCCGACATAAGTCGTATAGAGCGTGGGGATCGGCGCGACAAGAACAATAAAGCATAACCACGGATTGAAAATATAAAGCGAAGCGGCAACCATAATAACAGAAATTATTTTTGCTATTATAACATAGCCCTCGATAATAACGCCTCTCTGAAGCGAACTCCATTCGCCTCCCATGGAATTAAAACTGCGGTTGATTATATCGTTGATTTTCGGCACTTCCATATAATCCGGGTAGAGCTTAGAAATTTTCTTGAAAAGTTTCGCCTGAAATTTTTCCTGTAAACGATGGTCTTGAACTTTGCTCAACCGCTCAATATCTTCGCCGCCGTAAAGATAACGGTTTATCATATTGCTTGAAAATCCGATGAACCAATATAACACAGCAAGCCCAATCAACGAAATCAACTGAATCGTCTGCGGATCTGGTATTTCCGAATATGCATTTGTACTGTCGATATATCTTCCCCAAATAAACGCCGTAACAGGCTGCAATACGCTTAAAATTATCGCAAGGCTTAAAAAAATGCCGCACATAAATTTCGCCGACGAAAAAACATATTTAAAGAGCCGCGTAAGATAAAATAATTTCGGGAGATTTTCTTTCAGTATATCTTTCTCGAAAACTGCCGTGTTATCATCGAATTTTATTTCGTAAACAGGCTTTTTTTCTTCCGGTTTCTTTTTCTTCTTAAACATCTGCAACAGCCTCCTCCCCATTATGCTTGTACCATTGCTTTTGCGCGTTGAACATTTTCGAATATATGCCGTCCGTTTGCATTAATTCGCTGTGCGTGCCGGATTCTTCGATTTTACCGTCACTTATTACAAAAATCCTGTCTGTTATCATTGTCGAGCCGAGCCTGTGGGTTATAAATATCGCAGTTTTGTTTTCGACCATACCTGCGAATTCGTTATATAAACTGGCTTCCGCCATCGGGTCAAGTTGTGAAGTCGGTTCGTCAAGTAGTAATATCGGTTTGCCGCCCATGAATGCGCGTGAGATTGCTATCCTCTGCCATTGACCGCCGGATATGTCAACTCCGCCCTCAAAATCCCTGCCAAGTAGCGTGTCATAACTTTTTCCGAATTTTTCGGCGAACTCGTCGGCTTTGCCTTTTTGTGCCGCCGCTTTGATTTTATCATCGTTCTCGATTTCGTCAACATCGCCAATGCCTATATTTTCTTTTAAAGTTATGCTGTATCTCGGAAAATCCTGAAACACCGGACCGAATATTTTTGTCCGCACACTTAACGGGTATTCGTCCAGTTTTTTTCCGCCGACCAATATTTCTCCGCTGTCGGGCGAAAAAAGACCGAGTAATAACTTAATCATCGTTGACTTGCCCTCGCCGTTTTCGCCGACAATCGAGGCTTTCTCGCCGTTGTTTATCTTAAAAGTCAAGCCTTTCAATATATCTTTTTCCGTTCCGGGATATCTGAACCAAACGTCCTTGAACTCTATGTCGAACGATTCGGGTAGTTCGATTTCCGTCCCCTCGGATTCGTCGGACAAATCAAAGAACTTATCATAAAATTCATAAGAATTTATATGGAATCCCGACCATTTGAAAAATCCCGCGACGCCTTCTAAATTTCCGTATATACCGCCAAACATCAAACCTGTCATAGCGATAAATAATCCTACCGACATTTGCCCGTTTACAAACAAAACAAGTAAAATAATCACGTTTGCGATTGAACCGATTTTTGTGATATTACCGCCCAATAAAATTTTACGTATGTTTTTGAAATAATAGCGTTCGTAATCTCTGTTTCTTTCGTTCAGTCTGCTTTTATATGTATCTATCAAATAATCATAATTTCCATACGCCTTTAATTCTTTTGAAAAATCCCGCGACCTTAAATACCAGCCGAGAGTGCTGTATTTCCGTTCTTTTTTCCAGTATGTTTCAAGTTCGGTATATATGTTGTAATTTGTTTTTGAGGATATAATAGTTTCAAGTATAAACGGAATCATTACCGTAAGCAAAAGCCACCAGCGTATACTTAAAACATATCCGAGCGTGCCAATGCTTGCGATTAACGCGGCTCCTCGCCAGTGAACATACATGGGCCATAGATGTCTTGCCGAATTTTCGGCTCTGTTATATGCTTTATCAATTATTTCCGCAGATGCTTCACTCTCGAAGTGTTCGTATTTCATCGTTTTGAGTTTTTTCAGCATACGGGCTTTATATGCCGTCCGCAAAATCAAAAGCGAGCGTGGCTGGACATAATTGAACACAATTCCTCCGATAACAGACGGCAACAGCGCAATAATTACGAACAATACAAGATAAACAGAATAATTCGCGAAAGTCATTTCATTTTTTGCGACTGCCAGTCCTCCGTCGAAAACATTCTGGTTCACATAAACTCCCAGCGGGGTCAATAGTCCGCTAACGATTGTGCATATAAAAGTAATCACCACCATTATCGGCACTTCCGCAAATATTATGTTGATTAAGTCTTTATATGCTTTAAATATCCGTTTCATTTTGAATTTCTCCTAAATTTCAACTTTTGTGCTTATTATATACAAAATATATTAAAAAATCAATCAAGCGTTGGTTGCATTTAGTAAAGTCAATCAATGCTTGAAAAAGATTCTCTGTTATATAGTGCATTTAATTTCAAAAAGGTTTGGAAAATTTGTTGAAAATATTAAACCTATATTAATATTGATTACAGCGTCATTTTTTCATTAGAATTGAGAATTTATCCTACATATTGTACTCCTGTTTATTATCACGTTAAATATTTTTCAAGTAGGCTAATATTATGGTCGCAAGTATTTGTTCCGTTTAACCGTATTACAGGGCAAATAACCTGTTTCAGCCATTCTTCGTGTAATTTCAAACTTCTCATATTGATATCACCCGTATCATATGCCATTGCCCAGTCTATGAATTTTATATGCTCGTCGTACATATCGCCGCTTTCGCTTATTCTGTCACCATAGCGTTGATATTCCCGTTTTTTCAGCCGTTCCTTGCGGATTTCGGCAGGAGTATAAATAAATATAACCAATTCAAATTTCGGAATAAAGACATCGCCCCAACCGCATAATGACCCTGATATTACGCATTTTGGATTATCTTCAATGCTTGCCGATATGAGTGGGATTCGTTCTTCGCGGGGACGGGAGGCTGTAAACGGCGGCTCGGATGGGAACCAAAAGAAATGGTCGGTATCAAGCCATTTATATCCGTGTTTTCGTTCCAACGCTTGTCCCAACGTAGTAGTGCCGGAACCGGAAGCCCCCAAAATATGAATTACATTAACGCTCATTTTAATTTTCTCCTGTTAACAACTAGAATACCATTTGATAGCAAAACCAATCTATATCAAAAATAATTGCCTCGCCGCATCTTTCAAAGCCATTCTTATCATATAGAGCCAACGCCGCAGGATTCGTCTTGCTGACTATAAATCTCATTCCGCCAAACCCTTGTTCTTTCATTTCTTTAATAACATACTGAAGAATTATCGTTCCGATACCTTGCTTCTGAAACGCCGGATTAACGCCTATCCTTGCTAATTCGCAGGGATTCTTCGGTTTCCATTGCATTAAATGCTCCCAATCATCAAACTTTCCTGCTGACGCGACTGCTATTATTTTATCATTCATTTTCAAAGTATATAACCAGTTGTTTTTAATATCGTCTTCCGCTGTTTCTTCGTTCGGGTAATCCAAACTCCACGTACAGCCCGGAGTGCCAATTAAGCTATGATATATACTCACTATTTCCGGGATTTCATTATAATTTGCCAATCCAAATTCGTAACCGTCCATTTTACCTCCATAAAACCAATTTATATAATTGAAATGTTTTTATTTTGAATGTGAAATCCTGAACCCCTGATGGTGTGTTCTGGCGTCTACGCCGCGATGAACCCGCCTGTTCAAGTCGCTCGTTGACGCTCCATTTACCCAGTTATTCCCCCTTACGACTTTCATGCTTCCGGTCACCGGTCCCTTTGGATTATCCATATAATCGCAATCGAACTTGTCCCACCAATCCCAGCACCACTCGAATACATTACCGCACATATCATATAAACCCAGTTCGTTCGGCAACTTTTGCCCTCGCGGGTGCGTTGTCTTTCCCGCGTTTTTCGCATACCATGCCACTTCGTCAAGTTTATCGCTGCCAGCGTAACGATAACCTTTGCTCTTATTGCCGCCTATCGCCGCAAATTCCCACTCCGCTTCTGTCGGCAAACGATAACCATTTGCTGTGAAATCACACTCAACGTTTTCGCTGTTAATAGTATAACAAGGCTGTAAGCCGTCTTTTTTGCTTTTTTTATTGCAAAATAAAACCGCTTCGTGCCAACCGACACATTCAACCGGCAATTCGTCATTCTTAAAATAAGACGGGTTATAATCCATAATCTGATTCCAGTCGCCCTGTGTGACGACGAAATCATCTATGTAAAAATCATCGACTTTGACCGTTATTTCCGTGAATGTCAGACCTTTTTCAACTTGATAATCGCCTTTACGGACGAATACCCCGCCGTCTACTTTTATAAAGTTATTCACGCCTAAACCTCCGATACTATATTTTTCAATGCGTTTAAGCTCTTGCCGATTCCATCATTATCCGCGACTATCTCTAATGCGCCGTACAAATTCGGAATATCTTTAAAATGCTTTAACAATTTTGAAAAATCTATTTTGCCGTCGCCGATTGCCAAATGCGTACCTTTTCTGATGTCCACATCATGCAGCGCGTCGCTTATATGCAGTCCCTTTACATTTTTTTGCCTGATAATATTTATTATATCGTCTTCTGAACAATTGCTGTAGTAATTGTGAGTAATATCAATAAGTACGCCTAAATCCGGGTGTTTATCAATGAACCTTGCATATTCGTGCAATCCGTCAAACAAAAAATATTTACCGTAGTCATGGGATTCCAGCGACAATGATATATTTGACCGCAATGATTCTTTTTCCCATTTTGCTATTGTTTTGTCAAAATATTCTTCGCTTATTTTCCTTTTATCGGGTGTAAAACATCCTTCTGCATCAACAGGAGGGTGTATTGAAATATCGTGCATTTTATATTTTATGGCAGTTTTAAATGCGTTTTCTAATTTTTTATCGAATATTTCGCAATCTTTTTCGCAAGTAAATCTATCATGTCCGCCTAAATGTAAAGTCAATTTTAAATCCTCAAAATAATCGGGAATGTTGTTTAAGTCAAGTTGATATTCTTCGACATATAATTCAACGCCGACATTTGAACCAATATGAACCCCTTCAAAGCCATAAGTTTTAGCAATGTCATACAAGAATTTCCACCTGTCGGATTCGGAAGCGATTTCATTAATTTTTTCTTCATTTTCGTTTCCAAGACATTTCATAGCAAAATACATAATTACTTCTCCTCATAATTAATATAAAAATTTATATTTTTTGTGTTAAATAAAGTTCGCAAGTATAACGCCGTTGTATCCCGTTATACTTATCAGCTAATTTCAGTAATTCCTCGCGAAGTGCTTGTTTTTCCTCGTCAGACCGTTTAGTATCGCAATTCAGATAATTGGAATATTCGTCTGCCGTATAATTTTTATCTAAATATGTATGAATTATCTCAGGTTTTGAAAACAAGCCGCTCCCGAGAATCTTAGAAGTAACGGATTCCATTCGGTTAGCATAATCTGCTTCCGGCATACAGGACACATATGCGTCGTATTTCTCAATAATAGCCCAAAGCTCCCTGTCTAAATTACTATCGCCGAAAAGGTCTATACACCAGAACGGAGCTAAATATCCGCCTTTTTTTAGTGTCATTGAACATATTTCATAGCCAAGCGGCTGAGAAATCCAATGGAACGCCTGTGCAGAAATGACCGCGTCAAAATATTCGGGCGGCGCGGAGTAATCCTCAAACCGCGAAACGATAAATTCTATATTTTTATCTTTTAATTTTGCTTTTGCTTTCTCAATCATTTTAATGCCGGGTTCAATACATACTATCTCGAACCCAAAGCCTACAAATTGTACGGTGGCTTTGCCGGTTCCTGAGCCTATTTCAAGCAGCTTTGAACCGGCAGTCAAATTCGTTTTATTTGTAATTATTTTTACAAGCTCTTCCGGGTAATCCGCTCTGTAATCGTAAGTTTCTGCAAATTCACCAACCGCATTGAGTGCCGCTTGCCTTTCACTTTCTGTTTTCATGTTCAAATCCATAATTTCACCTCGCTTATTTCATACTTCCCGCATAACTCCGCGTTATTTGCGGAATATGCAGAATACCATGCTCACTATATTCGTCGAACAGCTCGTTCAACTCTTTTACGAATCCGTGATACTGCTCAGGTTCGCTATCTTTCCGCGGAGCATACGATGCCGATAAATTCCCGCCGAGAAAATTTTCGCGGCTTTCGTAGAAATCGTTCCTAAAAGTTTTATATTCGTACACAGCATTCGCATAAAAATCAGAATAATCGTAGAGATTGCCGCTTCTTTGTTGACCGCTTTTGTCGTGGATACGGTATCTTTCGATTATATCGCTGCTTTTGCATGTTACAGCGCAATCACTGTCTATGTTATTCCATATGATAATAACTTTACCGTCAGGTCTTAAAATCCGTCGGCATTCTTGCTTGAATAATTCTCTATCAAAATAATGGAATGCCTGCGCCACCGTGACAAAATCAATGCTCGCATCGTCAAGCCCTGTATTTTCCGCAGCGGTGTTGAACGAAACAAATTTTATATATTCCGCTAAATCCTTTTTTGAAGATTCACGCATATCTTCATTTGGCTCGACTGCATAGACTTGGCTACCGCGTTCCAATAAAAGCCGCGTGAAAATACCTGTCCCCGCGCCAATATCCGCAATTACACTTTTTTCGGTGAATCCTAAAGCTGAATATAAATAATCCATTAACTCTTTCGGATATGACGGGCGGAACTTTTTGTATAGATCCGCTTTGCCTGTGAATAATGCTTCGTTCATTTTTTAATACTCCTTAAAATTCACGAAATTACACGCTATCGTATTTCGTAATAAATTGTTTTTCGCCGTTTTTGATTCTGTCATTTACATGAGATAAAATTTTATTGCACCAAACTTCTGTTTTTGAAATATCAGTACAATATTCTTCGAGAATTAAATCACCCTCTTTTAATGCTGAATCATACTGTTCTTTTGATATATCGCCGGATTGAAGCGCTTCATCGAGTTCATGGCGGTCATCAACACTCACGGCGCATTGCGGCGTAAACGTTACATCAAGATATTTGTCGATAAAAACCGCCACGCCGTCTGAATCGTATTCTATATTTTCTATAATATCCGCATACCATATAGATACTGAATTATCCGGCAGATATTTTGCGGTCAGCACATGGGATTTGCCATCAGGTATTAATTGCAGCCACTTCATTCCTTTGCCGATTACCGCTAATTTCTGATCTGTCGGATGTTCCCAATAATGAATCTTTCCGTCAAGCCATTTAATGTAGCATACTAAACCATGAAAACCATCTGTATCAACGCGAATCTGGTAATATTCGGTATTTTCTATTTTGTTATGTATTTTCCATCCGTTGCGGTCAAGCCGTTTTCGTTTCAATTTTTTCACCGCTTTCAACATAGATTTACGCTTTTAAATTATATCGGAATATTATGATTACGCTATGATTTTTTTGTAAATTATACTGTAGATAAATGGGCATTGACTATTTATTTATAATACGATATAATTCTAATAATGGTTGAATATTCTTCAACTACGACTATATGGACTTATATAATAAAATAAATTAAAATATAAACAGACCGGTCGTAAATATTTAAGCATTAATTAAACAGGAGTGTGTTTATGAAATTTAATTTTGGCGAAAAAATGAAAAATCTCAGGAAGAAACGCGACTTGACGCAGGAACAGCTTGCGGAATATCTTGGCGTATCTTTTCAGGCCGTGAGCAAATGGGAAACCAATGCGGCATACCCCGATATATCTTTGTTTCCTGTCATCGCAAATTTCTACGGCGTGACGACGGACGAGCTTCTCGGCGTTGACATAACCCAAGCGAAAGAAAAACAGGAAGAATATTTTAAAAACACGTATGATTTGTACCGTCAATGGAAATTAGTTGAAATGGTAGAACTCGCGAGAAAAGGCTGCCTCGAATTTCCGGGCAACCATGAGATGCTCAACAATTTGGCTTGGTGCTTGTATGAATCTTACGGGATGATGTCAACAGCAAATTTAGACGAGGCTATTGAAATATCAAAAAAAATATTGGAAGAATCAACAGATACAAGCTTGAGAAACAATGCGGCAAGCAGGATAGTCTATTGTTATAACGCGAACGGCGATAAAGAAAAAGCCCTCGAATACACAGGTCAATTACCAAATCACGCGCATACAAGGCAATTAATATCAGGACGGTTAGGCTTACATCAGGGACAGAAGCAAATCGAATTTTCGCAGGCTTGTATTTCTATGTATTATGAAGCGTTGGCAGAGGTGATGATGCAATATGCCAATATAAATTATGATAATGCGGAAAACAAACTTACCCACGAGGAAAAAATCGAAGTGCTTGAAAATATGCTCAAAATACAACAGGCTATTTACGGCGATAATTTATGCGACCAGCATTTCGACGCTTATGAATATAATAGAATTATTGCTTGTATTTATTTGCTCATGGGCAAAAAAGATAAAGCGTTAGATTATCTTGAAACGGCGTTTTCTCATGCAGAACGGTTTATGCAGTATAAAGACGGCGATAAATATCAATCCGTAACTTTAAAAAATGTAGAATCACGACCGCACAGTCGCTGGTCGAGAAGCCCGTTTGAAGATATGCTCGACAAGTTCACCAATCAGGATAGATATGACGTTATCCGTGACGATCCGCGATTTATTGCTATGCTTGATAAAATCAAGTAAAATCCACATGAATAACAAAAACAAGCGCCAGTTCAAAAAACGGACTGACGCTTGTTTTTAAAATAAATTTATGTTATCTATTATTTAAATTGAACAATCACATCGCAGCAATTATTCGGGGACGGTTTATCAAGCAGATTTTTGTCCTGGGCAATCATAACCATATTCGCGTAAAATCCCCCGATAAAAAAGAAATACATTGCTTGTTCAGCATCTTCTTTCAAATGCTTCGGAAATAATTTAATATAACCGTCAGTATATCTTTTAACAACATCGGCAATTTTAGGGGCAATATTGGCGAAATATTTATCCGCCAGAACGTCAAATTCCTTTTTCTGTTCTATTGTAAAAAACGGTATATCAACCGCAATTTCATCGTCGCTGCGGCGTTTTAACTGCCCGTCCTTGATTAAATTAGCGGAGAGTTCTTTCTCTTTTTCCGAAAGGTCTTGCTTGAAAAATATTTTTTCGCATACATTGATCTGAACATCATACATCATCGGGCGATGTGCGAATCCGGCAAAATTATATACATAATGTGCGCAACCACCCTCGCTGCCCAGGTTCAGGCTTTTTTGGATGCCCATTCCGGGATTCTTTTTTGCTCCCTCAATATGCCCCATATATTTCCACTCGTTTCCGTCATATTTGACTTTATACGGAACACTTTTTAAGGGATTATATTTGCCATTGAGATACTCCATGATGAGAATTCCGAATAAATAATGTAATTCGTTTACAGGTTTTTCGGCTGTATATATGTTTAATTTTAATATTGCTTCTGTAAATTCTTTTAACGTCCCGCAAAATTCGTCCACAATTTCGTCAATGATTCCTGAAGCTTTTTCCGCGTACTCCGCTTGTTCGTCGCCATAAATTAAAAAATCAGTCTGATATTTACCTTTTACCGGTTCCGTCAACGCTTCACGTTTAATCAATCTGTTTGCGGCGTCTTCGATATAGAACGCCGGAACTCCGCACAATTTCGATAAATCTTCAACTGTTTTCGCTTCATAATAGCAGTTGTATAATATATTCTGCGATAAAGCGTCGTCGATTAAAGTGCCGGGGAACGGTCTGTCTTTGCCGTTATAATTGCCGTTGCCGTGTATGCCTATGTTCAATGAAACCGGTTTTAACGCGCTTACTGTTGTATTCATATTTATATACTCCTCCTTAAGTTTCCTCCGCCCCTCGGACAGCCGCCATGTTACGGTGCCCTCGGGTATGTTTAACTTTTCAGCGATCTGGCGACATGATAAATTATCATAATAATGCAGGACGATAATATCCCTGTATATCTTTGATAGCTGCGCTATTTTTGTTCGCATTTGCCCGTATATTTCTTCGTTTATAAATGAATATTCGTCTGTATGCAGCAATAATTTTTCAAGCGATTCATGCGAATCATAGGAATACATCGCGCGTTGTCTCCCTTGTTTTCGCTTGAACACTTTTGTTACGTTGCCCGCTATACCCCACATCCACGGCTCGAACTTTTCTTTATCCGAGAGGGTTGCGAATTGCTTTATAACCGTAAACAAAATTTCTTGCGAAAGTTCATCGGCTTCATCGCGGGAAAACGTGTTTTTTATGCTGTACCCGTAAATGCGTTCAATATATGCAGTCAATATATCGTTTATATTATCATTTTTCCTGTCCATTATTTTATATCACCTGCCTCGCTTGTATATAAAGTGCGTCTGCGTTATATTTCATTGGGTGATTTTATAAAATAAAATTCGCTACCCCTGTGTGTCTGATAAAACCAACGCATAGGGGTATAACAGTATTACAGCAATTTTCAAATAGAAAAATCTAAAAATATATGTTATTATATAGATACTGCACAGAAATAAAAAGGAAATGTATATGGAACTCGAAACAATCATAAAAGCCAAAGATTATATTTTTTCTCACTTAACCGAACAATTCACATTGGAAGATATTGCGAAAGTATGCGGCTATTCAAAATATCACTTTTCGCGGGAGTTTCGCAAAGCCACAGGATTGAGCGTAATGGAATTTGTGAGAAAAGAACAGATTACAGCAGCCCGTAAGCAATTATTATCGGGCAAAAGTATTTTTGATGTGGCGCTCGAATATGGGTTTGATACTCATACGGGTTTTACTAATGCGTTTTACCTATATACCGGCTGTACTCCAAGCGAATTTCGCAGACATAAACAAAAAGGTTTAAATTATATTAAAGGAGAGATTTCAATGAATAATGCAAATACCATTATCCGCTTAGTTGAGATGAGAGATGTAAACGATATGTGGGAAAATGTACTTTCCGGAAACACACCGGAAGAAATTAAACAGCGCATCCAGGGAGATTTGAACGCATATGAAAGAGAAACCGGGTTTCGGATAGTATCAGAAGTTAATAATGTTGTCGTTGGTATGTTGGCATGTGGACGATATAATAAATACGTCCCTCAAGCAAATTTAGGTGATTTTGTTATTCATCCCGATTATCAGGGGAAAGGTTTAGCAAGGCAACTATTAAATAAGGTGATAGAAATGCTTAAAGATACTCCTGTCAAGACTCTGCAAATTCAATGTGGAGAAGATAGTGAGGATATAAAAAATAAATATATCTCGTTGGGATTTACCGAGGTTTTTAAATCAAGTGGATTAATTTATTTAATGATGGCTTTATAATTTTATCAAAAAACAGCGTATAAGACAACGGTATTTTCGGCTGATGTAAACCCCATGCTCTCATAGAATTTATATGCCGGATAATCCCGTTCCGTGTTTAACATGATGGCATGAATACCCTGTGAAATCAATTCGTTTTTAATAGCCGACATGAATTGTGACCCTATACCTTGCCTGTGATAATCAACGCTTACAAAATAATCGTCGATATAATATTCCATTCCGTTTATCCAAGGTTTTAAGAATCCCGTGCTTACGCCGATAATTCTTTCATTTTTCACAACTACAAATCCGAGGAAATAGTTGTTGGTATAGTGGTTCCTGAAGAAATTCTCAACGATTTCTCTTGATTCCCAGCGTTCGTTCCACGGTTTTTCAGAATATGTCTTCATGTATAAATCAACGCATTCATCCAAATCTTCTATTGTAAATTTTTTAATCAATATATCGCTCATATTTACCTCCCGGAATTTTAGATTTTTATGACAAAGGGTTGCGCCGGGTGTTCAATATCTGCTCTAAAGCATACATAACGCGAATTAATGATTTTTCGTCGAATCGGCGAGCAGCCCAAAATGAACCGAGCGGCAGATTATCTTCTTCTGTTGTTCCAACGGGAATCGTCATGCTCGGAAACCCCGTGAACGCAGGCAATCCCGTCCCCGCCAGAAAATAAATAACGTCAACTTGATTATCTGTGAATATACCGTCAAATCCCCGGATTATTTCTTCGCGTTTTACTATTGTGTTCAGATATTCGGGTTCGGTCAAATTTCCCGACGTATTATTCTGGCAGTTTATCAATGTGCTTTGCCCGTATTTCAACGCTTCTTTCGCGTGGTTTTGATTATATAAAATTATCTCCTGAAGATTTTTCGGGATATTACCGTTATTCATCGAAGCTAAATAATTATTTATGCCGCATTTGAATTCGTTTGTCATTATCGCGCCGAATTTTTCACCCGAAGTCAATTCATGCATTGGGAGTTCGACACAATCTGCCCCATGTTCCTGCAATACCGGTATTATGCGTTCCAATATAGCGGTTTTTGTTTTATCGGCATTTTCGAGAAACATTCGGCTTATGCCTATACGCGCTCCGTCAAGCCCGTTTTTGTCGAGATATTGTGTATAATCTACTTGCTTTGATTTGCATGTTGCGGGGTCATTTCCATCTTTTCCAGCCAAAACTCCTAATAAAACCGCCGCATCTGTTACTGTTCTTGTCATTGGTCCCGGCGTATCGAACGTAAAAGAAATCGGTATTATTCCATGGCGGCTCAAAAGCCCCATCGTCGGTTTTATGCCGACTATTCCGTTGACTTGCGACGGATAAATAATAGACCCGCACGTTTCCGTCCCCACGGCAACGGAACAAAGATTGGCAGATACTGCTACGCCTGAACCGGAGCTTGAACCGCCGGGGGTAGAGTTTTTATTAT
>Ga0082212_10007156_pt1 | contig 14835 bp, 3 predicted proteins | sample TergutNt197P3_FD_71548 | JGI IMG/M metagenome (GOLD analysis project Ga0082212, IMG submission 71548) | Neocapritermes taracua P3 segment gut microbial communities from Petit-Saut dam, French Guiana - Nt197 P3 | ecosystem: Host-associated > Arthropoda: Insects > Digestive system > Gut ... | reverse complement strand
TGGAGCATGTTTGTGCGCCGACAGAGCAATTAGTTTCTCAATTTTCCGGTCTGTTTCCGGGTTTCCCGATGTACCATGGATGATGTATGCATCAATCTGCGCGTAGGTCATGCCTAATTCGTCCTCGTCGGTTTGGCCGTCCCACAGTCCCGCCGACGGTTTTTTGCTGATGATGCAGGCAGGTACTTCCAGATAACGGGCAAGCGTGTATACTTCCTGTTTGGTAAGCATTGCCAGCGGATTGAGGTCGCAGGCGCCGTCGCCCCACTTGGTGAAATATCCCACGGTGCGTTCGGCAAGGTTGCCCGTTCCGATCACAAAGTAACTGTTGCGTTGCGCCAACTGGTAAAGATAGGTCATACGGACACGAGGACGAAGATTGGCCAGACTTAATGCATGATTTGTCCCATCGGTTTCGCTGTACGATGAATCATCCGGTATGGCCAATGCATCTACAGCAGGTTGTATATCGAAAACATGATGGGGGAAGCCGAATTTTTCAATCAATTCCATGGAATGGTTGTAACTTCCGGTACTTTTCATATCGTCGCCGTAAGGCATCAGCACCATGTGAGTATCCACACCGGCCAACTGGCACAACCGCGCCGTAACGCTACAATCCACGCCTCCGCTCATACCCAGCACTACGCCTTTACGATGTGCCAGCACTACTTTTTCTTTAATCCATGTCGCTATTTTCCCTGCATAGTCGGCTACATGATCTTCGTTAATGAAAAATGTTTTCATATATCATTGAACAATCATCTTGTTTTGATAAAAAGAGGCGTTGCGGTGAGGGTGACGGTATTGCCGCTGATGGTGGTTTCCTTTTCGTCCCAATCAGTGAACGTCATTTCTTTCACATTCATTGATGCCGGAAAACTGTATGATACGGATGCTTCTTCGTTTAAATCCTTTGTTGTTTTTGCCCAAAGTACATAAACATAATTTTTTGCACTTTCCGAATAAAAAGCGCCTCCATTTGTGCCGGAAGAAAGATTAAGACGCATGGTTTCGTTTGCATCATATTTTCTTTCATTCAGTAATCTGCTTGTAGTGCGCCATCCGATGCCCGATTCATGTACGTTTAGTTGGCCGCTGGGCGAATTGGGAAGCGGCAGGTAAAATCCCATATAGTCATATTCGCCGCCGCCGGCGTTCTGTTCTTTGTTATCCCAAACGCTGAAAGGATATATTCCCCTGATTTGTTGTTTTTGGCCTATAATAGCCAATTTCATTAAATAATTACGCTGGGCTTGTTCCGATCCGATATAATTGCCGACTTGTTTGTTGGGAATATTGGTTTCGGTGATGATCATTTCCTTTGCAGGATATTCACTTCCGTAGCCATATTTTTTCAACAGTTCTGTATATGCGTCGGTTTGAGTTTCGACGGCAGCAACAGCAGCGTCGGAGTGTCGCGAACTACCTGTATGATACATTGGGTAAATATGAAAACTGAGACAATCAAACCACGCGCCACCCTGATGCGGATAACGGTCTGTTACTTTCCCCTGATCGGGATTATCGGTATTGCGCAAAATCGCATCCAAAAAACTTTCATATCCGATACCTCCAACACAAATATATGCTTCGGGATCAACGGACTTAATCACCTCATACGAAATTCTCAACATACGGATATAACTTTGAACGGGCGCATAAAAATTCGGAAGTTCATCGGGTGAAGGGTCTTTATTCCACCAACTGCACCCGCTCACGGGAATCTTCCATCCGCAATCGCCGTATGTAAAATCAGGTTCATTTTTGATTTCCCAGAACTTGATATAATTTTTGTACGTTTGAACAAGTTGGTAGACGTACCGCGCGTAATAATTGTTGTTATTGACGACTGTTCCGTTTTCGGTATCATCCCAGATGGGTTCATACAGGTTTTCAAATGATTGCGAAGGAGCGCCGGATACATACTGTTTTTTTTCACGATGCTGATCACATGGTCTGTCGCCAATAAAGACCGTATTATTTTTTGCGCCGTGATCGGAATAATATTTAAAAGTGTTGATCTTATTGTCATAACCCCACGTTTCAACAAAATCTTCGTATAATGCCGGTCGCAGACTGTTTACACCAATGCCTTCGCGATTTTTGCCCGGATTCCCCGTCAATATGTCGGCAATATCTTCATCTTTCCAATTGTTGTTGAGCCAACCCATGTTGGAGCCGTATAAAAAATAACCGGTGTACGAAGGCACACGATCATTGGCAGTCTGTCCGGGAATAAACTCGTAAATATCAGGATTGTTGTTTTTGCAGGATATGGAGATGAATAAACAACTCAACAAAAGGAATGTACATCTCATAGGATTTTATCTGAAACTTTCTTTATCCCCGAACATCTTGAATTTCACAACATCAGGACAAGGAATGGAACCTCTTCGCTGTGATTTTCCACCTTCATTGAAAGCGATTGAAAACGTTATTTCATGCGATCCTCCGGTAGCGGGTCCTAATTTGGATACCGTAAAATCGTAACTGTAACCAATGGCCATGTTATTGAAAGCGACACCTACCGTAAAGATCAAACAGTCAACGGACGGGTATTCGGATGCCGGAATACCGCGCCATGCAAACCCAAGAAGCAGTGGCGCACGATACCAGTTGACTCCGATATCCATCTGACGGTACTGACTCGCCATTTTGAAAAGGTAGTTTACCGTAATCACTTCGGGTACTTTACCTACACGGTTGGCCATCGGGAAATTGATACCTCCGAATTGCGACCATTGCATAGGTACCCGTGCATCTACACGGGCAAACGAAGTATTGGGACGCAACAGGTGGTCTACACAAAGACCCAGCCACATCCTGCGGTTGTAGGCAACTACCGACGAACTGGCATCAATGTAATAATAAGGATCAACAGGTGTTTCAATCGTATAGTTGTCCTTTCCCGTTTCAGAAATAACGTCCGGGAAAATAGCTTTTGCAAATTGCAGGGAACGTTGTGCGAATGTAAATGATATACCGGGACGGACGCGCCAATCATCACTGATATTGAAGCGGTACGAATACAATCCTGTAGCCGTAGTGGTATTCAGTTTGGCCGAACCTGCCATATCATTCATCACCACCAGCCCCATCCCGCTGTTGATGGCATAAAAATTATTATCAATCGCAACAGAAGTGGTAACATACGCTCCCGGAAGTTTGGCCCATTGGTCGCGATAACTCATAAAAGCGCGAGATCCCAGCGAATTACCGGCAAACGACGGAGCAATCAGCAGCGGAGAGGCATAGTATTGCGAAAACTGAGGATTTTCGGCGAAAACATTACCTACTGATAATATGACAAGTAAACATATTTGATAAAATTTGTTCATTCTCAAACAATATCCTTATTTGTTTATATATACGTCAGGGGAAAAAAAAGGTTACATCTTTTCATTTTTTACCTGATTATGGTTACATCGCCCATTTTCATAAATGATTGTCCGGTTTCATACACGCCCTCGATCTTGTACATATATACACCTTCATCGCACAAACGTCCTTTGAAGTAACCGTTCCAGCCTATGTTCGGATCATTTGTTTCGAAGAGCAACTGCCCCCAACGGTGGTATACCACAAAATGATACTTGGTTACGGGAGTGAGCACAGGCGGATAGAACAGATAATTCTTGTAGCCGCGATCCTGTATCACGGGGCTTGGTTCGCCCGAAGTAAGCGGCTTGAAAATATTCGGCAAAATAATATCTCCCGATTTTTCAAGATCAACAGCATCTTCCATGACCATCACACTGATACATTGCGGATCGGTATACGTTCCGGCGGTAAGTGTGATCTTGTATGTGCCGGCTTTCAGATACATGTGCGACGGATTTTCTTCCGTATCTAAGGGCGAATTGTCTCCCCAATCCCATTGATACCAAACGTCATATTGCGCTCCGCCTCTGATGGGAGGTTTCGAGGTATTGTTAAACCCCCTTAATGGCTGACCTACCCAGAGGAAAGTCGGGTGAACCGTGAAACCGGCTTGTGGTGTCGGATGTACCACTACTATTCTGCTGAAAGTAGACGGATATTCACTGTCTCCCGTTACGGTGAGCGTCACGGTATATTCGCCTGCATCGGCATACGTATGTCTCGGATCTTTCAGAGTGGATGTATGCCCGTCGCCAAATTCCCACAAATATGCTTTTGAATTTCGCGAAGTATTTTCAAATTGTACATTGTAAGGCATACAGTCAGGCGGCACTTCTTCGAAATTAGCGTAAGGCGCCTGCGGCGCAATATAGATGCTAATCGTTTTGCTGTCAACGCAGACTCCGTTTGGCGCCGTGACGCGTTGCGTGATATCATAACGACCCCAGTCGGGAATGATGAGCGGACTTGGGAATGTAGCTTCCGAGAAAGGAATGAGATAACTTGAACCCTGTTCAGCCCATGTCCACAGGTATTTGAAGCGGGTTTTATCGGCATCCGATAATGCGATCAGGTTGTCTATCCCGATAGGTGGCGCAGGATGCATATAATCGCCCGGATAGGGAGATTGTGGACGGAAATCGGCTACCGGTGTGGCAAGTACCTCTATCTCCTTGCGTACAGAATCCCTGCATCCGGTACCTCCCGCTTCAACGGTCAGCCATACACTGTAAGTTCTGTCAGCGTACATACTGGGATTGACAAAGGTATGCGAGTAGTACAGACCATCGGTACGCGAACCGGATTTATTATTGCCATCATCAAAGTCGTACTCATACGTGGCATAACCTTGCGATGCATTGGTTAACCGAACAATCAACGGACTGCAACCGAGCGTATCCGCCGTAATAAAATCAGCTTTTACAAACGGGAAGACAGTAAGACCCATTGAGAATTGTTTGCTGCATCCCCATCGGTTTATTGCCTTCATTACGGGCGCTACCGGCAGATTTTGTCCCAGTGAATTGCTGAATGAATGTGTCACTGTTGGTATCGTCAATGTGGTTGTTCTCAGGCTGTCTGCCCAACCGTCGCCGTAATCGTAGATATAAAGCATATCGGGGTAATTTGGGTATGCTCCGTTGTTGGAAGTATTCATAAAAGTGACTTCTAACGGCTGGCAGCCTGTCGTTTTGTCTACATTGTAAGTGGCCACAGGTTCCGGATACAGGGTAAAAGGATGCGATATGGAATGATTGCACCAACTATTGCCGGCTGTAAGTGTCACATTGAAAGTCTTTTCATCATTATGGGTAACGTTGTTGATAAACGTGTGCGGCGGATAGGGGCCGGTAACGATTGGCGTTCCATCACCGAAATCCCAACTGTAAAAACTGACAACACCAACGGACTGGCTTTGGAATCTTGTTTCAAATGGCGAACAACCTTCCGTGGGGCCTACAAACTCTGCCTCCATTTGAGGATTCACCAGAAAATAATCGCTTGCTATTGATCTGCATGTCAATGTTTTGCCGCCTGGTATCAAATGTTCGTTGAGTGCGGTCATCATTACCGTATATGATACCGGCGACGGCGTGATCCAGTTTTCGTACCGATGGTATAAAGGAGTTTGGGCAATGGTGGTGGTATCAAGACTTCCATCTGCGAAATTCCACGCATACCGGGTGCCGGGAAGGTTACCAAAAGATGTATTGTTAAATTGTACCGAATCGGGCGGACATATACTTCCGTCTGTCAGGTTACCGAGAGTGAATGAGGCTGCAGGCAGGGGATACACTGTGATAATCGTGTCTTTGCTGTCGTAACATGCGCTATTGTTCACCTGCAACCATACATGGTATTCTTTGGGAGTTTGATCCTTGTTTTCGAAAGTATGCATTAAACCTGAAGGGCCTGAAACACCCCATAATGGATTCGACCAGTCACCGGCAGGGTTAGGTATGTCGGTATTTGAGGGCGGATTAGGCGTTCCAGTTAGCGGGTCGGGAGGTCTGTTCCAAAACCATTTAAATCCGTATGCTTCAGGAGATAAGGATGTTAATTGTACGGGCAATGGGTCGCAACCTTCATACGTAGTAGCGTAGAAATTAGCCTTTACGCCCGGATGAACTACGAGCGTCTGATCCTTAATGCCGTAACAATATTCAAGGGATTCCGAATCGAAGTTTTCTGTACTCACGCCAATTAACTGTACTTTGGGTTGTTCAGGAATGGTGCCTGTGGCATAATAAGTGTGTGGCGGTATGCTTACCGGACGCGGAATCGTAATAGAATCACCGGCTTCCCATACCCATACATAGTCCACAAAAGCGCTGGACGATTTATTGACGGCAAATATCTGGTATGGCGAACATCCTGCCGTAGCAAGCGCTCCGCTGGCGTCCAGCAAGTCGAAATCCAGGTCGGGTTCGGGATAGATGGTGAGGTGTACCTCGGTTGACGGACTGGGACAGCCCAAACCACTGGTTGCATGCGCATAATATATGTACGGTTTATAGGTTGCCGGCGTTCCGGCTGACTCGGACGTAAGTTCCAGACTTGGAAAAGGCTCATCCATCCATGTATTGCCGTTCGATCCGCCCCGATCATTACCGTGCTCGTCAGTCCAGTTGACGATGTATGAGTTTTCGCTCGGCAGGACAAAAATATTATACCGCCCTCTTGGGGTATAACAAGCGGTGAAATGATGATCCAGAATAGGCGCTAAAGGGCTGCGCCTGATGGTTAATTTTGCCGGCGCCGACAATTCGCTCCTGCAAGTGAACGTTCCATCTTGTCGTGTTTGCATTACTCGATATTGAATAGTGGTATCCATGCTTGAGGTGGCGCCCCAATTGATGGGAAACGATGGTAAAGCATCTGGATGAGCCGGTGTAGGGGGAGTACCCGGAATATGCCGATTCATCGAAAGCGAAATGGAGTCTGTGCCGGTAACAATCCGTATCGTATCCAATGGGTAGGATGGGTTTTCCAATCTGAACCAATACAGATGATAATTCGGATCGGTAGGATTAGCAGGTTTGCCGGGACCTGATGCTGTCATCTTCAGGAGTGGATCTGACTCACACAGAGTCACGTCTAAAATCCAAGGTGCCGACGGTTGGGTAAGGACAGTGACATGTACGGTGTCGGGGTCGCTATAACAGGCTCCCTGTCGCGCCCGTAAGGTTAAATCGTGTGTCTGATAGGGTTTTAACAACGGATTGATGACCAACGGAGATGAATGTAGCGAAGCATCTTCTACAATATATGCGCTCGGATACCAGTCATACTGGTAGTCTTTCGGATCGCCGGTCATCACCGATCCGGTCAGACGCACCGTATCGCCGGCGCATATCGTAACGTCGGGTCCCGCATTGACGCGTGGCACGGCTGTAACGTTCAGATGCAATTTGGCCGGCGGCCCCATACATCCGAACGCATTGCGTTCCTCCACAGAAATATAACCGATCCAGTTTCTGGCGTCTGTGGGATATCTGTAATTCTGAAAACTGATCGAGTCAGGTTTCCAGCCCGGAGGCATTGGAGTGGGATACGCCACCACGGGTGCCATGCCGGGGAACGGCGTAGAGAGATCGTCTACTCCGTCTTTCCAGAAATAATACGAACCAATTGTCGGTTTATCTATTTGATACGCCAATAGCAAGTCGCTCTTGACGCATGTGTTGTCGGGCTGCGCGATTTTGGTTTCCGGCAGCGGGTTAATGGTGATATGGATATTTTTCGCATCATCGCCCCAACAGTTGTTCAGAATCGGAAAGACATTGAAAGTAGCCCTCTGGTAAGAGGTACCCCACAAATTGTTGGTGGTATAATTTGCTTTTGTGGTATCGCCAATGAAAGCCGGTAAGTGGCCATAATCGGAACCCTGATATATGGCTCCGGGAGTGCCCGGCGGGATAGGCGCTGCCTGACGCAATTCCTGGAAAATATTACTCGAACTCCAGTAGAAATCTACGACGTCACCCGCTACCGGCGAAGGAATAAGTTCAAACTGATCGGGTTCAAAAGGTTTGCCGGCACAGATGGTTATGTTCTCGTATGGAACTAATTGCGGCTTCGGTTTGATCGTGATGGCGAACGGCTCCCGCGTACTTTTGCAACCGTTCAATATGGATTCTACTTCAAATTCCGATGTTACCGGCGACAGTTTATTATCGGGCGATGTGTTTTCTGTGGTGAATGAAGGTAGTTCACCGCTGCGATCTGAAGACAAGCCGGAAGCAATGGTACTGATGCGCACTCCATCCTTGTACCAGTGATAACTGATGATATCAGAGGTTACCGTAGGACTGTCGAATACAGGCAAACCGTTCGGATTGGCCGGATTACTTCTATCAACAAACACTGACATGTTGTCACAATAAGCAACGTTAGCAGGGGTAACGGTTACCTCCGGGGTCGGTCTGACGGTAATGGTATAACTCCCCTTGGCGCCCTCGCAACCATCCAATATGGGTTGATAGGTTACCAATGAAGTTATGTCGGTTGCAGGATTGTTATTGTTGGGTGCAGTCCAAAAATGCGGGATGGGTCCTGTACCCGATAATGCCCCTGTTGTCCATGTTGGCGCTACATTTGTCAGCGTCGTTGCAGGAATGGTTACAGGCATACCTGCAGAAGGATCGGAAGAAGTGACCAGCGGGTCATCAATGGTCCACTGCACAATGTTGGGTGATACGCCTCCGATGTTGATGGTAAAATTCACCTGATTGATCATTTCGCCCGGACATTTTGTAACGGATAAAATGTCGGCGCTATTGGTGATGCGCGGCGTCGGTTTCAGGTAAATATAAAACGAGGCGTTGCCGCTCGCGTTGCCGCAACTGTTTTCGCGTATGGTTGCCGACACGGTTACCAATGCCTGCAAGGAAGATGTGGTTGTGTTTGTATTGCCAGTGAAAGAAGGGAATTGTGAAGGCGGCATGTCATCTGTCGAAGCCGTTCCCGGACTGCTCAGGTTGGTACTCACCGTTGTGTTGTTGGTCACCGTCCAACTGTAATCAATGGTACCCGACGGACTATTTTTGAGTGACAACGTAAAAGGCAGGGTAGTTTCACCCGGACACAGAGTCACAGGGCTTGGTGTATCCACTACCGGTATCGGATTAACATTGATGGTATAACTGCTTTTGCCACCCGTGCACATATCCTTCGTACCCCATACCTCTATGGTACTTATCTCATCTGTATTACCATCATTGATTTGTGTGGTGAAAGTGGGTAAATGAGCGGTATACCCGACCGGTGTTCCTAATCCGGTGTCCAGATTGGAATTAGTCCATTCAAAATTAGTACCCGGCGTGCTGGATGTAAACTCATTGTAACTTTGATATACCTGAACGCCGCCGCAATATATTTGGTTTGCCGGAACAGTGATCACAGGCAGAGGTTTCAGGTTTAACGTAACATTGACGCTGTCGCTCACACATCCGAAAGTCGTTTCACCGGCTGCCCTGATCGTGGTGGTAAGGGTATTAGCAGTTGGGTTGTCGCCATACGTTTTTGCGGTGATATTGCCGGTGCCGGATATAGATGGAACCGGCTGCGCAAAGGTAACAGGATCGTATCCGTATTCCCGCCAGTTGTAGGTAACGCCCGATGAGAGTTGACTTGAGAAATTGATAGGCGCCCATGTTCCCGAAGTAAGCGTACCGCACTCGCTTTGACTACTGTTGGTTGCCGTAACCGCCGGACGGGGATGTACGATAATTTTAAACGTTTCGGTGTGCTTGCATAACTCGACATTGGCGGTTACTGTTACCAGACCTTCAAAGTCGCCCGGTGTCCGGTTTTCATTTGCCCGGAAATCGGAAATAACATTGGTAACGCTCGAAGCGGGAGGCGAAGTGGAAGATGAGCCTACCTGTTGTCCAGGCGCATTGGCAAACGTCCAGTTCCAGCCCACTGTGGTAAAGGTAATGTTTTCAACGGTTGAAAAAGTCGTGTATTTTGCATTTGAGGAATTATACTGTTCGTTGGGGCATAATTCAATATTACTAATAGGAGTAATCACCGGCGTGGGATTGACGATGACCGTAAAATTCGACAGTTTATTACTGTAACAGCCGTCCACCCTGGCCTGCAGATCGCTGATGGTTCCGGTGTATGGGGCTGCTGTTATATTGGTCGCAGTGGTAAAGACGTAATTACGGTTTGAATTTGCGTTTCCAAGCGTCCATGCGCCGCCTGTGCCTAAGCCGATGTCAGCGCTGGTGTTGTTCCATAAATATTCCACATTCTGGTTCAGGTCTCGTCGTAGACTGAACGTTACCGTTTCGCCCGAACAGAGGGTCATATTTGCCATCGGATTCAATTCCGGTTTGGGTTTTACCTCAATAACAAAAGGATATGGGGCGCTTTGGCAATCGCGATAGGTAGCCCTTACTCTGGTTTGGTATTCTTTGGAGTCTGTTCCGTCGTTGTCCAACGCTACGCCCGAGAGTATATTGTTTAAAGGAGCCGGTTGGATGAGCAGTCCCATCTCGTTTGTAACGAAGGTATAGGTAGCGCCAGTCATAGCGGTATTTGTGGTTGCCAGCGTTATGTATACGGCTTCTTCCGGGCAATAGGGCGTCAACGTTAGCGGCGCAACTGCCGGTATTTCTCTGAACTCAATCACTACATCATCTGTTGTCGGGGGACATGCACCACTGGAAAGCGTCCACCGCAATGTGTAATATCCCGGCTGGGTTACTGAAACATAGGAATTGGGATCGCCGGCATTCTCAAAAGAAACGGTACCTGTTCCTGCATTCAACGGTGATACTGACCATAAACCTTCTTCCAGATTGGCTCTTGGCGGGTTGGCATTTAGATACGGATAGGGTCCGTTACCGCAGATAAAATCGTTGGATCCTGCATCTGCCGGAAGCGGATTGACGCCCCACGAATAGGTTATTTCATCGTATGTGGAATTACATACGCCTGCTGTCTGGGCTGTCAATGTCCATCTGAATACATAAATACCGGTAGCGCTCGGTGTGAAATTATTACTGGCGATATTTGTGGCAAATCCGAATCCTGTTCCGGCAGCGTGACCCGACGGATGTGATTCGAGCGACCATTCGCCGTCCCACCCGCTGGGAGCAGCAACTGCTGTAAGCGGCACCTGGGCAAGCGATCCACAGGAATTTACAGCGGGAGAAGTGATATCAGCTACGGCAGGCGCCGTCACAACAATATTAACGGTAACTGTGGTAACATCGCCATCACATTCATGTGTAACATTGTCAATACCCATGTAATTGATGATTTGCACTTTTTCGAGGGTAACCACGGTGGTGGCTACTCCCGTAGTTGGCAATATGATTTGGCTTGCCGGTATCTGGAGGGTATAGATGGTGGCGGTTGGTCCGGTAGATGTGATGTCAACATAAGGTCGCGATGTTCCGGGCGATGCCGGTCCGGTTTGGTAGGTCACTCTGTAACGTGTACCGGTGGGAGCGCCGGTCAAACGAACCTGAACTTCAGCATACGATTCGTTGGCGCAAATTGCATCGCCGGTTGTTAATTCAGCTGTTACTCGGGGCAACACTTCGATATTGGCTGATCCCGATCTTGTGCCGACGCAGTTGACAGGCGCTTGGGTAACGCTTGTCAGCGTCAGGGTGTATGTTCCGCCTGCCGGCAGATCAGTTGGTACAGTCATGTGCGCCGGTACGTTAATGTTGCCGGTAGCAGTGGTACTTCCTGCCGGTACGGTGGTAGTACCCGAATTGCCGTTCACAGTCCAGTTCACAGTCCAAGCCTGTCCAGTCACACCCGTTACATTTACGGGAACGCTCACACTGCCTCCCGGACAAACGGTGTAATTTCCCGCAATACGTGCATCCGGCGAAGGATATACCGTTACCGGTTTTGTCAGTGTATTCGACGGACAGTTACTCGTCGAACCGTCGCTCATGAGGGCTGTGGTTTGGTATTGCCAAAACACTTCCACACCGGTAGTCACTGCAGCGGTAGACGTATTGTTGAAAGAATAATTGATATTATCGGCCAACTGAGTAGAAGATGTCGAGGTCTGCTGGTTTGTCCATACATAACGTGTTGTCTGTGCAGCGCCGCCGGTAATCGCTTGCGAAGGAGCATCGCCAACGGGGGTATTCGTCGGCCCGGGTCCTGTGATCTGGAAATTTTCAGACACTCCATTACACACTTCGTCGGGGCCTTCGATATGATGGGACAGGGTAAGCGGCGATCGTTTGGTAATGGTCGCCGATCCGGTAAGTTCCGAGTCGCCGAAATGTGAAACACATCCGGTTCCGACGTCTGTCAGGCTCATGATTTGAAAGGTAAGCGCCGTACCGTTGGCTACGGTAACGTCCAATTGTTTACCGTCGCCCGATGTCATCGAGGTATAGGAAGGCGTCATCGTGGTGGAGCCGCCGTCGGAGGTTAGCGTTAGCGTGAAATTATTGTTTGTACCTCTGCCTTTGACGCCGTTAATGGTGACTTTAGCCTGCTGGTCGGAGCAATAGGTATTTGTTCCGGTGATGGCGGCTTCCGGCAACGGATTTACGGTGATGGAAAGTTGCCGGTTGGTACTCGGGCAGAGTGAACCCTCAGTAGTGGCATCCACCCATTCATGCCGCAGTGTGATGGTTGCCGTGCCGGTGCCGGTAGCCGTTACCGAACCGGTAAAGTCCACATCTACCCACTGTCCGTTGGTTCCGGTAGCGGTGATGGTAAGCCCCGAACCTGCTGTCCAGACGTATCTTGTTTGCCCGCCAAAGCCGGGATAATTCGGAACGGGAGTAGTGGAATTTCCTGCTGCATAAATACGGTAACCCGTAGTACGTTCGCATACGGTAAGAGTTTGTTCAGGCGGCTGGGTAAGTTGCCTGCGAATGATGTATTTGATCTCTGCCCTCGGACTTTCGCAATTGGGTGCGTCCATGTCAGGGTTGTCATATTCATAGGATACGTAATATGTATAGGTTGCGCCACTGGCTGAAGGCGTGGGATTCAATACTGACGCCGGTAGTGTCGGATGTTCTATCGGGTTGAAATCTCTTGCTGTCGGATTGGCGCCTGTGTAGCGAGGGCTGCGATAAATAAGATCACCAGAGTTGTTGTACCAGTTAAAATATCCGGGGCGCCAACTGGCGGGGGGATCAGGCTCAACACGGTATGTATATCGGCTGTTAATGATGGACGAGTAATTATTGCCGTGACAAAATTCCAAAGTTGCATCGTTGGGCTTCGGTGGCGATTCAACAATTTCAATCACCGCTTCGGTGGAGACTGCTATGTTGCGGTATCCACCGGGGTTTCCGTTGGGATAACTACTACCGTAGTTGTTGCATTTGTTCCAATTGTAAATTCTAACGTAAAAACGCTTCCCAACATCTGCATCTGTAGTAGGGCCAATACATATACGGTTGGATATGGCTCCGGTTGTTTCACCCGGAGTCAAGATCGTGAGCCAGCTACCGGCGGTTGTAGCGCCTCCATCATATCTGGTAGTAGTGACAGTACCGGATCCATTGGTGATAGTGGTACCCATTACAGATACATTTGGGATATAGCTGCTTTTGCCGTTTAAATCACCTGCATATCCATATTCAAATTGAATGACTCTTGGGTCGGCATTTTTAGTAAAAGTCACCTCTCCGTTAGGGTTGCAATTTAATTCGCTTAAATCAGTAAATTGAATTTCACATGTTTGCTGCCCCACACATACCAGATACGGATCATCTGCAGTGCCTTTTCCTGATGGTTCATGTAACAGACTTAATGGTTGCGCTCCGCTATAATCATCTGTTTGGTGGTATGTATCAAGTGTTGTTGTCAGTTCAATAGTGCGTGGGGCGCTGCTATTGGCTTTGATCCAAACTCTAATATCATACTGGCATGTTATTTCTCCGGCAGGATAAGTACGTATAAATCTTTCGGCATCGTAGCCGTCCAATCTAAATGTATAAATTGTAGAACTTCCCGTTGGCAAAGTAATCAGTGGTGTAACATTATTGACAATCCCATTTCCCCAATCAATATCAAATACTATTTGATTGACGATGGACTTTTCAGAATTCGGTATATCCAATCTATAGTAGCCATTAAGATAACCTGTTACAGGCGCACATTCCGACCCTCTATCAATACCTACATTTTTACCGGGATTAGTTACACCTGTCGGGAATCCGTCTATCTGCGCATGTACATTCTGAATAAAACCTGCTAATAACAATACTGTTATTAGCACTCCCGTTTTGAAGAAACGTTCAGATCCTGCAATGATACTATGATTAGTTTGTATTATTACTTTCTTCATTACGAACTGATTAATGCAAACGATATCCACAAAGGATTGTATCGGTTGCAGTATTCATTTATGTGTATAAATGATACATTTCAATTATATATATACGAAACACGAAAAAAAAAGTTTCAAAGGTAATATAAAATGTGCATTTGATTTAATTATTTTGCATGTTTTTTTAAATTAATTAATTTTGACGCCATTGTTTTAGTAGAAAAAAATACGACGAATATGATGTATCCATCTTTAAAAACGGACAAAGTCATCTGGATCACAGGCGCATCATCGGGCATTGGTGAAGCGCTGGCTTACGAATGGTCGAAACTTGGTGCGCATTTGATTTTATCGGCGCGTCGCGAAAGTGAATTAGAACGGGTAAAAGCCGCATGTGCGCATAGCGACCGGTGTACGATAGCGCCGCTTGATCTGTCGCGGCAATCCGATATTGAAATGTTGGCAGACCGCATGTTGCAACAATTCGGAACGATAGACATTTTGGTAAACAACGGAGGCATCAGCCAGCGTTCGTTGGTTATCGAAACCGACGTGTCCGTAGATCGCCGCATCATGGAAGTGGACTATTTTAGCGGAGTGGTTCTTACCAAAAAACTGCTGCCTGCAATGGTTGCCAAAGGAAGCGGACACATCATCGCTATCAGCAGTATTGT
>Ga0082212_10007155_pt1 | contig 14836 bp, 10 predicted proteins | sample TergutNt197P3_FD_71548 | JGI IMG/M metagenome (GOLD analysis project Ga0082212, IMG submission 71548) | Neocapritermes taracua P3 segment gut microbial communities from Petit-Saut dam, French Guiana - Nt197 P3 | ecosystem: Host-associated > Arthropoda: Insects > Digestive system > Gut ... | reverse complement strand
CGCAGTTAAAAAGCGTTAAACACATTTATTATGAGGATTTTTGTTTCCAGTTACAGCAAGCCGCTGAGAAGGCAATAAAAGGTTTGCTCATTTATTTTAAGGTTGAGCCTGAATTTACGATGGTGTGTAAAGAGATCAATATCGTTCTTGCCTAATCTCTCCACATTGTTAAATTCAGATGATTTTCATTTACCTTACCATAAAATCAAAGCTGGTTGGAGCGTTATCAACAGACTGCGTAATGACTTTCCACTGCGAAAAGTCTTTCCGATCCGCGGCAAATTCATTTACAGCAATCCGTAACTGGTATTGTCCGGGCTGTACCGTAGGTTCAACACTAGAGTAATTCATATTAAAGAAATCAGAATTGCCGAAGCCGAAATACGAAAAGGGTCTTATATCAGCGAAAGCGGATGTTCCGAGAACTGCCACAATATTGTCCCTGTTATCTGTCAATACAGCCCCTACATAACCTCTAAGAATCGGTTCAGCAGTGTTATTCTTTAACCGGGTACGGATTTTAAAATCTTCACCACGAGCTACGGAAGTTCTTTCGGGGGTAAAATCCGCCAGCAGCAGCCCGTAATCGTCCGGCCTGGGCGGCTTGGGCCGCTTATATAACGGGATGTCGGGATTGAAAGAATAAATATCTATTGTGTCTGTTTTCAATCTATCGTCATAGCCTCTGTTTACCGCCCAATACACATTTCCGTTTTCCCTGTTGTAACGTAACACATCGTTTTTACTCAATTGGACATCCGGGAGTTCGGTGATCGGCGTCAACCTGTTGCCTGTTTTGTCAATTATCGTAAAATAAGTTTTTTCGATTTTGGGGGTGCCGCCCACCGGTGTATACTCCTGCAGCATCCACATAAGCAGAAAGCGGTCTCCGCCCAACGCGGCGATTTTTGAGCTTACGGCGTTTTCGGTTAATTTATCGCGGTAATCGGTAATCCATATAGGGCCGCGGAAATTGTTCACTTCATTGTCGAACGTTACTACAAACATATTGCGTGAATCGTTATGCCGCTCGGAATGGATTTCATTTTTTTCATAGCTTCCCGCGAAAATATATCCGTCCGATGTTTTGGCCAGGCCGCCCATGTGCGCGAATGTCCATTGATAATTAAGCACATCCCATTTTTTAAATATAAACGGAATCCTCATCACAATTGACCGTTCCCCGTTTAGAAATCTGTGGAATTGAAAACCTCTCAACATAAGCATATGCGAGTCGCAATGATCCGCCAAAACAAAACCGCCGTCTATGGGAAGTATGAATTGGTTAAACGAATGGCTTGCAGTGGGCATAAGCATTTCTCCTGAAAGCCCTTCAGCGGCCCAGTTACCTATGCCTTTATCCACCCGTTGAAAACTGTTTTTATCTATAACAAACCCGAAAGAAGATTGATGATTATGTCCGTCAGAAAGATTCTTAAACCCGATTTTTCCAAAATAGACGCACAGCATATTGCCTGATATTTCCATCCTGCAGGCGGCGGAAGTAAAAGGGCGTTTTACTCCGTCAAGGCCGAAATCCGGTACGTCTTTTAATCTGAATGTATTTAGTTTATTACCCGAACTGTTGTATTTAACCAGAGCCATATTTTCAATTCTTTCATCTTCCTGCTGGTTCTTTCCATAAAAGAAATAATAATTACCTTCGTTATCTTTGGTAAATCCGCAATTGTTATAAAAATGCATGGCATCTATTTCATATTCATTATTGTTATAAAAATATATGGCATCCATTTCATATTCATTGGTGAATTGCATTGTTTTGATAAGCTGCAGGTCTTTTGTATATTCATACACATACGTTGTGGTTATTCCCGCGGCGCACACGCTCACATTTCCGTTGTTATTAACGAAGGTCGTAATGATATTTCCGGCTTCGCCGCCGTATTCTTCCAATGGCCTTATGTATAATGAAATGCCGGGAAATACATAGTCAATAACAAGGGAAGCGACGGCGGGGTTTGCGGTCTGTTGATCCCCTTGTACTCTCTGCGGAACCGTTGCGTTCTCTTTCTTTTGTACTCTCTGCGGAACCGTTGCCTTCTCTTTCTCTCCGCCAGCCCATACTACTGTTGACAAAACCATAAGCCCCATCATCGCACTTAAGACAACCTTTTTCATAATTGTTCCTTCTCTCCTTATGAAAATATACTTATTAAGTATACTAAAGTATTTATTTTGTCAATGTCGCCAAGTGACTGTCACTATGGCGCAAGGTACATTAGCGGAATTCAGTGCCAGGCACCATATGCGTATACTTAAGAAGAATTAAAAAAACAGAGTTGGGGCAGCCGCTTGCGTTTTGAATCAGCACAGACCTCAGACAGGCGATGCAGGTGTTCATCTAAAGATGCGTAATTGAGTGTTTCAAGCAGCATCGCCACAATCAGTGTTTGCGCTATGTACAGTTCCCTCCACAAACTTAACCGCTCAGGATGCGGCAAGCCGTACCTGCGGGAACTTTTCACCTGAGGGGGAAAAACGCCCTGTGTTCACCAGCGTTTCACACAGGGCGGCAAGCAGCAGTTTTCCGTAAAACCACGAACGGACACTGCCGCTCTGGTTCGCCGGTAGATCGTTGTAGTGAAATAATGATTTGAGCCGCTTGAACGCCAACTCTATTTGCCAGCGGGCGCGGTATAATTCCAGTATTTGGGAAGCGGCCACATCTTTTCCCAATGATGTCGCTACGATGATATATTTGTTGTTCTCCCGCTGCAGGTCGGTGACCGGTTTTCCGCCTTGTTTCCTTTGGTTTTCTTTAGTCAGCCGTTTTATACCCTTCCGCTCGCTCTCCCAGTCTTTCCTCAGCGCGCATATACGTATCCGCTCTTCCCGGCCGTTGATGATACATTTCACGGTAAAATCGGCGGTTTTTCCTTCTTTCAACCGGGAGAGACGCAGTAATAGGTCTATCTCCCGATTTTTACCGTCAAATACAGTAAACCCGCGGCTTTTGATTCGAAGCACATAATCAGCCTTCTGCTGGCGTACATACGCTATCCCCTGCGGGGTTCCGTATGCGCGATCCCCTATGACGATGTCGCCTTTCCCAAACCGCTTGAAATTTGATAGTTTTTCCCCGGTCTTCCGATCCGTTATCAGCAATTCCCTCACCGCCAGCGTGAACAGATCAAGGCTGTAATGCAGCATATAACATTGCCGGCGTACTCCGCATTTTACGTCTTCGGTTCCGTCCGTCAGAATTACATTTCTCTTCTGCAGCCACGCGGGTTTCGCCGCGGTCAGCCCAGTTTGCCGGCAGAGGTGTTCGCACATCCACTGCAGCCAGGACGCGCTGTTCTTAAACCGTTTGTATACCGCCATCTTGTTAAGTGTTGCCTCGCCTGAAAGCTGTGTTATTGCACTCGTTCCCGCGAAAGATTTTCCTTCGGTAAGATACAATAATATAATCCGCAACAATTCCTCGGGGCTTTTTATTTCCCGTGCCCGTTGTAACGCACCAAGTTCTTTCGCTTTTGCTTCCCAGCCCTCCGGCAGCAGTCGTAATACTTGCTCAAATCGTATTTCTCCCCGTCCCATCCTAGAATTATACCATGGTTTTTACATTAAGTATACGCATATGGTGCCAGGCACCGTGCGTGACCATTGTCTTTCTTCCAGAGATTCGGCATCGGCTAAATCTTTGGTTCTTCCGGTGGATCGCTTGTTTTTAATTAAATCAGAAACTGTTAATACCCTAACGGGAATTCCCTCTATTTCAATTGTTTGCGAATGGGCATAAGCTTCTTCAAATTTCAATCCGTCAACAGATGTCAGAATGTCAATCCGCCGGGGAGCCACGCCAATTTGGAAAATAAGGCCTTCTTTTTGCAGATCTTCAGGGGACAGATCGCCGGTTGGGGCTCCAAAATCATCAAGGGCTTGCAGTACGAGAAGCGCATTTTCAGGGTCGGGCATTACCCAAAGGTCTATATCCATGGTAGAACGGGGATACCCATGGACAGCCATCGCATAGGCGCCTACCAGCAGAAATTTAGCTTTTCTGTCTGTCAATGCGGACAATATGTCTCTGTAATCGTTGTTCAGCATCGTATTTTTTACCAAGGGAAACCGCTTCGCAGGTCAGCGGCCAAACCATGGCTATCCGTTCGCTCATAGTACCAGGCACATAACCGGAATTACGGTGATCTGACTGTTGAAGAACGGTAATAGTCTTGTTCATTAATGAGATTATAACAGGAAATGCTCTGTTTGAACAGTCTTATATTTGAATTCGATGACTGTCATCCTGGCGCGGCCACGAAAATCAATTTTTATACAACAGACATGGATAATACCAAAATTTAGCCACGAACCACACTAACCAACACGAACATCCACTTTGAAATCCATGATTTCTCATCATATATATATCTTAAAGTCAAAAAAATAATGATTCAGATCTAATAATGATTTCACTAAGGTCATCGCATTATTTTCTGTTGTGTATGTGTGATGTTGCATGACACATACACGACACTACAACTTTTACATGACTGGCACTAATATGAAATGGTAGTAACTACCCAATTTAAATCAAGTTCCATTAACCGATTGTTTTTTAAGTCTGAGATATTGAAAGTTTGATATTCGGTCTTGTAGGGAAATACGTTCAACCGGACTTTGCCCCATAAGGTGTCTTCTCCATCGTAACCATTGATAAAATAGTCTGCTGCTCCGGTGTAGTAACGCAGGTAGATTCCGGTTGGGTCGGGGGTGTCGGGGATTTGCTGTATTATGTTGTAGAAACGGTCTACTGCTTCGGCGTATGCTCCGTAGTATTGGGTTATTCTTGCTAATTGGGCGGGGGGTAACAGGCGCGATACCAATGGCGGTATTGGGGATAATAATTTGATATTCTTTTTTCGGTTGTGGGGAGAAAAGTCTACAAGCCCTTGAATATTCCGTGATTTGTAAAACGCCCCTGACGCTTTCCAATCTTCGGGGGTTGGGGCAAGACCTACTACTACCGGATTGTTGTCGATGTAATCCATTATAATGTCGAATTTTTCCTGGCTGTTTACCGCTTGAGCAAAATATCTTTCGCCCCAAAGATGATCGATTGAGCCGTGTATGCGGTTCCATGTTTTAGCCGAGTTAGTTTTTATCCACTGCATTATTCTGCTTAAACTGGTTCCTTCAAATGGTTGTATAAGCAAATGAAAATGAGTCGGCATTATACAGAAATTTGCCAAAGTAAAATGATATTTCGCTTTAGCGTCCTGTAATGTCATAAGCATTATTTTTCTGCCGAGTTTGTTTTCAAAGACACGTATTTTGTCGTTTGTCCGTGAAGTAACGTGATAAAACGCTCCCTCGGTGAATTCTCTTGTCCTTCGCATAGCCGCTCCTACCCTATATATGGATCGAGCGTGGAAATTGCATTAGTCAAAATGGAAATATTTTCAAAAAAAAGAAAAAGCCGCCCCGAAAGACGGCTGTTAGCATAGGAGCATGGCCTACGCTATATATCCTAAAATCCCGCCCTGAAATTTAACCTACAAAGGAAAGAACTGAAAACTGAGTATTTTCAGCCGTTTATTAAATAAATCTCTTGTTTTTTAATATTTTTTCATGATAATCCCTATTGACAATTTCTGCTATGTAGGTTAATATAAGTTAACCTACAGGAGGGGAAAATATGGCTTCTATAACCAGGCAGACGGTCGGTAACAACACGTATCTTTATGAATCCCATTCATTCAGAGACGAAGAAGGCAGACCACGGAACTCTAAAATAAAAATAGGCAAAATTGACCGGGAAACAGGAAGGGCGGCATATAATCAGGAATACTTAGACCGTATGCTTGAGGCAGGCACGCCGGTGGTAATACCGCAAACAAGCATGACGGAAACACAAAAGCAACAACTGTGCGAGGCGTTGGACAATCAAAAATCATACGGCTTGTTTTATTTCCTATCAAGTATTGCTGAAAAAATAAAGCTCGTACCAATACTAAAACAAACAATACCGAAATACTGGGAAGAAATTTGTATGCTGTGCTATTATCTCATCGCGAGCGACAAGCCCCTAACATATATGGATGACTGGCTGTCAGAAAACGAGAGCTATCCGGTAGGGCGGATGAGATCGCAGCGGCTCAGCGAACTGTTGGCCGCGTTCACGGTGAAAGAGCATAACGATTTCTATCGGGAATGGAACGCCGTAAATAAAAGCGATGAATATATGGCGCTTGACATTACATCAGTATCATCATATTCAAGACAAATACAGGAGGCCGAACGGGGTTACAACCGGGACGGCGAAAACCTATCCCAGATAAACCTGTGCCTGTTATTCGGCGAGGAAACGCAGCTTCCGGTATATCAAACGATATACTCAGGAAGCATTATGGATGTGGCAACATACATATCAACCGTTGCCGAGATGGAAGCGATAAAAGGGCGGAAAAAGCTTATTTTAGTGACAGACAAAGGGTTTTACAGCGAAAAAAACATGAAAATAATGCTGGAAAAGGAATATGAGTTTCTTATGGCCGTCCCCTTTTGCAGCACCTGGACGAAAGAGCTTTTAAGCAAGGAAAGGGGCAGAATAGACCGGGCGGCGAATCTGATAAATACGCATGATGCGCCTGAACGCGGGGTAAGCATAAAGATGGAATATTCAGGTTATCCATTAACCGCGCATCTGTTTTACAATCCTGAGAAGGCAGTAAAACACAAAAATGATCTGTATGAATTTGCTTCATACCTGAAGAAAATGGCGGGAAACAGAAAACCTCCGGCCGCCTGCAAAAAAGATATGGAAAAATACTTATCAATAGGGAGGAACAAATCGGTTCGTATCAGGGAAGACGTTTTACAACGCGAACTTGAAACGAGCGGCTGGTTTTTAATCATCGGGAACGGTAAAATGACCGCTCAAAAAGCTCATGACATATACAGCAAAAAAGATGTTGTAGAGAAAGCGTTTATGAAATATAAAAACATGCTTGGCTTTAACCGGTTGCGCGTTCACTCAGATACAAGGATGAAAAATAAATTGTTCATAGGATTTATCGCAATGACAATTATTTCCCATATACATAAAGTTATGAAAGAAAAAGACCTTTACTTAAATATGAGTATGGAAAAATTATTAATAACACTGTCAAAAATAAAAAGAACGACAATAAACGGTTCTCATATAATTCGCCCTCTAACAAGAGAACAACGTGAAATATTTTACACTTTTTCTATTCCTTTTCCTTTTGTAGGTTAAGTTTTAGGGCGGGATTTTAGGAAATATAGCGCCATTGGCGCAGATTGGCGGATATCAATTTAAAGGAGCGATATAATGCCCTTGAAGGAATTTTTTCTTTGTTAAGGATATTCTTCGGTATCAGGACGTCTTCAATGATGTCTGCCATCCGTAGGCACGGCGGATAATCTAATATCACTTGCTCTTGCTGTATCTCATTCAGAATAGCCCAAACCCCAAAAGCATGATAAAATCAACAAATGTACAGTGATATTTCCGGCGTAAAACAGGAACTTAATGCGATTACAAAAATCATCGCCGATACTGTTCCTGTGGAAACGATATATCTGTTCGGTTCCCATGCGAACGGAACACCCGGTAAAGATTCCGACCTGGATTTGTATATTGTCTTTAAGGATGATTTACCAATACGGGAACTTGAAGCTATTTTTGCCATTCGTGCGGCAATCGCGCCGGTTCGGCATACCCCTCTTGACATAATCGGACTCAAGCAAAACCGGTTCCTTGACAGAGCGATCTATGCGACACTGGAACGCAAAATAGTAAGAGAAGGCATAAAACTGTAAGGCTAAAAAAACATGATATAATCACGAGGACTTTCTGCATCGCGAGATAAACACTATTATTATAGAAACTGAGGGGAACTCATAGTAATGGACAGTAAATCCGAGATCATCATCTATCAATCACAGGACGGTAAAGTTAAAATTGACTGCCGTTTTGAAGGTAATACATTGTGGCTTACCCAGGCACAAATTGCACAGTTATTTGACCGTGAACGTTCAGTAATAACGAAGCATATCCGTAACATTTTCGTTGAAGGAGAGCTTGAAGAAAAAAGCAATGTGCAAAATTTGCACATTGCAAATTCCGATAAACCGGTGGCGTTTTATTCATTGGACGTTATTCTCGCTGTCGGTTACCGCGTAAAATCCCCTCATGGTACGCAGTTCCGGCAGTGGGCAACCGCTGTTTTGCATGAGTATCTGCAAAAAGGTTTTGCCATAAACGATGATTTCCTCAAGAATATGGGCGGCGGTGTTTATTGGAAAGAGCTTTTAGAACGCATTCGCGATATCCGCGCCAGTGAAAAGGTGATGTATCGCCAGATTCTCGACCTTTACGCTACCAGCCTGGACTACAATGCCACAATGCCGGAAACATTGGAGTTTTTCAAAATCGTGCAGAATAAACTGCATTACGCTGTCAGCGGGCATACGGCAAGTGAAATTATCTTTGACCGCGCTAACGCCGAGTTGCCATTTATGGGTTTGACGGTGTTCAAGGGCAGCCGTCCGGTTAAAAGCGAAGTAACTGTCGCAAAAAACTATATGACCGAAAAAGAATTGTTCGCGCTCCGCAGGATGGTAAACGCCTTTTTCGATATGGCAGAAATGAAAGCGGAATTGCATGAACCCATGAATATGCGAGACTGGCTTGAAACTCTTGATAAATTCTCCCGCGATTTCGGCGTAGGCGTGTTGGATGGCGCCGGGCGTGTCAGCCACATTGAAGCAGTGGAAAAGGCTGCCCGGGAGTATGCCATCTATCGTACACTGCTTCCTGATGATTTGACAGAAGTAGAAAAGGCGTATCTTGAAGCCTTGCGGGATATGCAGAAAAAGCTAAAAGAGAGGTAATCAAATGCCAATTTATCCCATCAGTTGGTTCTAAAGCGCTAATGAAAATCGCCCCAGCGGCTCCCTGTTTCCACGCTTACACACAGGGGGATGCTCAAGGTTGCTGCGCGTTCCATCTCCTCCTTGACCAGTTTTACCGTTTGGGGAGCGTCGTTCTGCGGACATTCAAGGATGAGCTCATCGTGAACCTGCAACAAAAGACGGGCATTGCTCTTCTCTGCGGTAAGCCGTTTGTCCAGATTGAGCATGGCGGTTTTCACAATATCCGCCGCTGAGCCCTGAATAGGGGTGTTTACCGCAATGCGTTCGGCGGCTGACTTCTCGGTTTTGTTACGCGAATTAATCGTGGGAATGTAACGGCGGCGGCCGGAGATCGTGGTAACGTAGCCGAGCTGTTCTGTTTTTTGGATAAGGTTTTCGATAAACTGCCGCACTCCTGCGTATGTGTTGAAATAGGCGCTGATAAAATTGGCCGCGTCGTTGCGGCTGATATTCAGTTCATTGGCAAGGCGGAAGGCGCTCATGCCGTACATTACGCCGAAGTTAATCGTCTTTGCCATGCGCCGCTGTTCGTTCTTCAATTCGCTCTCATTGACGCCGAAGATTAACGCTGCGGTGCGGGCGTGAACATCCCTGCCTTCCCTGAAAGCGGATACAAGGTTTTCGTCCCCGGAAAGATGGGCCAGAACCACCAGTTCGATCTGGCTGTAATCGGCGGAAATGAGAACGCTGCCCGCCCTGGCGGTAAAAGCCTCCCGGATGCGGCGGCCTTCCTCGGCGCGGACGGGGATGTTTTGCAGGTTTGGTTCCCTGCTGGAAAGGCGGCCGGTAGCGGTGCCGGTCTGTACAAAGTTGGTGTGAAGGCGCCCCTCGCTGTCTGCCATGTCGGCTAACGTATCGACATAGGTTGACTTGAGTTTTGCCAGGGTACGGTGGCGCAGGATCAGCGCGGGAACCGGGTCTTCCCGGGCCAGTTCTTCCAGGGCCGCCGCATCGGTGGAATAACCGGTTTTGGTTTTTTTACCCGGGGTAAGTTTGCGCTCGGTAAAGAGCACTTCCTGAAGCTGTTTGGTAGAGGCAAGGTTGAATTCATGGCCGACTGTTTTCCAGGTCTCATCCTGAATATTTTTAAGCTCAACTGCAAGCTCTTTGCCGTAATCGGTGAGCGCTTTTGCCTCAATTTTAATTCCTTCCCCTTCCATTTCCGCAAGAATGGGAAGCAGCGGCATTTCAAGATTTTCAAAAAGATTAAGGGCGTCGATCTTTTTTAATGTCGGTTCAAGGTAATGCTTCAGCCTGAGGCAGAAATCAGCGTCTTCGCCCGAATAGAGGGTTGCAATTTCCAGAGGAACCGCGTCAAATGTGCATCCCTTCGGCACTATATCTACGTAGGGAGTTGGAGAACAGTCAAAAGTATAGGCGACCAGGGAGTCCAGGGAATAGTTGTTACGTTCGGGATCGGTCAGCCATGCGGCTGTCATGGTATCCCAAATTTTACATTGCCAGCGTTCAATGCCCCAGCCCCGGCTTACCTTGTAGTCAAATTTTGCGTTATGCGCTACTATGGTCATATCCGTCTCCGCAAAAAGCGGGACAAGCAGGGCGCGGACTTTTTCAGGATCGTTGAACGGCGATTTGGCGGTTTCTTCGCCGTGTGGAGCTACCGGCGCATAAAAAGCCTCTTTAGGGGTAACCGCCAGAGAGATGCCGATGGGGCGGGAATTCCACGCGTCAAGGGAATCGGTTTCAAAATCCAGGGCTAACAGTTTTTGTTTTACCGCGATGTCCAGAACGGATTTCAGTTCGTCAAGATCGAGGATCGTTTTATAGACCCCGTCGCCAAGAAGGGACTGGTCTACCGGGTTGAAATTCGTTTCTGCCGCCGCGGTATCTGTTTCACTGTCTGACTCTGTCCGCGGCGGGTCTTGCGGCCTGGCGGCAGGTGCAGGGTTTCTGGCTGCCGCTCCTGCGTCCGGATCGAGCAGTTTGGCGCTTTGGCGGATGCCTTCGCGCAAAAGCACTCTTGCACCGGCGGTTCGATTGATGTTTTCCACAGACAGATCGTCAATACCTTCTATCGGCAGGGGTACTTCGTTTCGCAGGCGGATCAGGTCTTGTGAAAAATAGGCGCTTTCCTTTCCTTCCGAAATTTTTCTTCCGGTAGCGCCTTCAATGGCTGCGATATTTTTGTAGATACCGTCCAGAGAACCGTACCGGCTCATCAGCTTAACCGCGATCTTGTCGCCAATTCCCTTAACTCCGGGAACATTGTCCGAAGCGTCTCCGGCAAGGGAGAGAAGATCCAGCACCTTCTCCGGTTCTACTCCCCATTCGTTTTTTACCTCATCCGGGCCGATAAGATCCCAGACAGGGCCTGAACCAAAAGTGGCGGATTCCTGCTGTGGAGCGGCTCGGTTAATTTTGGAAGGCCGCAGTTCAAAGATCCCGTTGCCGACAAGCTGCAGCAGATCCTTGTCCGAGGAAAGGATGTAGCACTGCCGGTTTTCGCTGCGGCACTTTTCGGCCAGGGTGGCGATAATATCATCAGCTTCGAAGCCGTCAACTTTGATATTTGGAAACCCCAGGGCGTCCAGAAATTCTTCAACTAACGGAACCTGCTCATGCAGATCTTCCGGGGCTTTTTGCCTGTTTGCTTTGTATTCGGGGTACATCTTGTGCCGAAAAGTGGGAGTCCGCGAATCAAAAACCGCGGCCAGCCGCAGCGGCATTTCAGGTTTGTCCCGGAGTTTGCCGTTACTGTCCGCCGCCGGAGCGCCGTCATTAAGCAGAGATACTACGGTACGGGCAAAACCGAACAGGGCTGAAACATTCCGGCCGGCGCTGTTACGCAGAGGGCGTGTCAGAAAGGCGAAGTAAGAGCGGTAAATCAAACCGTATGCATCGATCAGATAAAGGGGAGGCGGCTCATGCTTTGTCATAACATCATATTAGCATATAATGCTCATGTCATGCCAGATGGAATAAAATAGTTGACATATATTACATATAGTTATAAAGATTATAAAATAATCCAACTTTTTTCTCCTGTTGAGTGTTATTATATAGAATATAGGAGGCTGATTAATGAAAAATATGTTATTTATTATGGTTTTCCTTATCTTTTTCGGATTCCTGGCTTTTGGCGAGACCGGCGGACAGGAAGAAATAGATTTTCTTTTGTTTTTACCCAATAGCGGCAATCAGTTTGTACATGAAGATCAGGCAATGATTCAGCTTGATAATGTAGCGGGATATCTGCTGAACAAGAATCCGGTATCCGGTCAAATATATGTTTATGGATACGCCGCAGCCGCAGCAAATGATATAGAGCCGGTGGGTTTGTCAAGGGACAGGGCTCTTTTTGTAATAAGTGAACTGCAAAAACGCGGCCTTTCAGGAGATCTGTTTGCAGATCCAATAGCTTACGGATCGGTTGATCTATGGGGCAGTAATGCAGATGAAGAAGACAGAGGCCCCAATAGACGCGTAAGAATATTGCTGGATGGGAATATCCTGACACCGGCGGTAGTGCAGGCCCCTGAACCCGAGATACAAATTTCAAAGATTGAGCCTGTTGAAAAACCAGCCCCGCATGAAAAGGACGAACCGCGCTCGCGATTCCCCTGGTGGGTATTGCTTGCGCTGCTTGCTGTTCTGGCTCTTCTTTTACTCGCGCTCAAACGTAAAAAAAGACCGGCTCAGGAATCAAAACTTGTACCAATACCCGTTCCTTTGGCGCCAATCGAAAAAATCAAGGTATTGGAAGAAGAAGAGATCCGCCTATACGCCTACGGGCTGTATGAGCTGCGAAACGGCCGGAATGGGAATGCGGAAGGGGATTGGTATCGGGCTATATGCGAACTCACGGCCTATTACGAGACCCGCGGTTATAGGGTTATACTGTATTGGGAACAGGAAAAGCTTTAACAACGGCTTGTTTTAACTCCAAAATTCATCAATATTAGTTAATTTTATACAATTATTTTTTAATTTACTTGTTTTTCTTCTTTTTTTTAAAGGAATACGACGCATTATTTGACAATATTACCTTTTTCCTCTATTATTAATTACGTTTGAAACTATTTAATTTACTAATAGAAGCAGGTAAATTATGAAGAAAACCAAAAAACTCATTTTTCTATTGGTAATACTTTTTACCATTATAAGCGGGTTGTATGCCCAAACAGAATTTCCTGCCGGGGATTTTTGGTCGTTGAATGCCGGGGTCGGCATGAGCGGCATCCTTGTAGATGGAGTGTCTTTCCAGGGTGTTTTTGAACCTCAACTTTGGCTTTCTCCCCCATTAATGGTTGGAAGCAGGCTCGGCGTAAACTACAGCGCTGAAAATGATTCCAGTAATATATTCACTTTTGAAGGCCAGGTTTATTTGCGCTGGAATTTTCTCCGTCTGGGAAAAAATCCCGAAAAGCAAACCAAAATATTCGTTCAGGGCGGCTTGGGTTTGATTTCGGCGTATCGGGGCGATACAAAAAACCCATTTGATGATGTCACCAGGACGCGCGGATCTGTAATGGCTGACGCGGCATTAGGTGCAACTATACCGCTTTCCTCCAGGTGGCACATTGAACCTTCGGTTCGCGGCGGGTACCCGCATTTGTACGGTTTTTCCGTAACAGCCGGGTATAAATTCCCGCTGCCGCAAAAAACCAAATATCAGACGACAACCAAAACCGAATACGTCGAGATAGTAAAAATGCTTCCTCCTGAGGAGATCATCAAGCGGATAATGATTTCTTCGGTTGAATATATCCTGTTTGGACCGGATATAGGAAAATATGATGTAGGCATTGATCATGACGCCCAACAGCTTAATGAAATAGTTCTTGACGCAATAGCTAAACAGCTTAAAGAGAACTCCGATTTACGGGTCAGGGTGGAAGGCCATGCCAATCCGGTTACTACCGATCCCAACGAAGCCGATGAACTTATGTCCCTTAGTGTGCTGCGCTCGAATGCAGTCGCCGAGCAGCTCAGGAAAAGAGGTGTAGACGATGAACAAATGGTCATTATCTCTTTTGGCGGCACAAGGACTATTGCCCCGCCCGATCATGATATCTGGAACAGAAACCGCCGTGTTGAGTTAATAGTTATAATGGTTGACACCAATTAAGAATGAGGCAGGAGGTGTGATATGATAAACCGAAAAAGCAGGATTGTTTTCGTTTTAATAGCGCTGGCGTGTGCAGGCTTTATCACCTGCGGAAACCCGATTATTGAAAAATGGTGGGATGAGGGTGAACCGAAACCGAAAAAGGATGACTACTATTACGTTCCGATCACGAAATATATCCCTGAGGTGGTCTACGAGACTGTTATAGATACTGTCTACGATGTAATTTATCAGCAACTTCCTCCTGAGGTGATCATACAACAGGTTCCTCCTGAGGTGATTATAGAGTATGTAACGGTTCACGAATATATCTACGAGACAGAATACAAGACAATCTACGAGACAATCATAGAAAAAGAAGATCCTCAGGTAATCATACAACAGCTTCCTCCCGAAGAGATTTTAAAATATCTCACTGACGAGCAGATCAGGTATATCATTCAACAGCAGCCCGCACTGATGATTCTCCAAAGCATAGAGATTATTGATATTGAATACATTATATTTGCGGGAGGAGCAAGCGCATACAACGGACCGCCCGTGCCAATTACCGGCACCGCTCTTACTTCATCCCTTATGTCAACCAATAATAGCATTATCAATGCCGCGATAAAAATACTTGAAGATGATCCTGACTGCCTTATTTTGTTACACGGCCATGCCAATCCGGTTGATAACACCCAGGCGGAAATTGAAGAACTGAAAAAATTAAGCCTGGACAGGGCAAATGCGGTAGCCGACGAGATTAAAAAAAAGGACCCTGCTTTGGATTTAACAAGAATGCAGACCAAGGGTTATGGCGGCGGGGGGAATATTGCCGTC
>Ga0082212_10007154_pt1 | contig 14837 bp, 8 predicted proteins | sample TergutNt197P3_FD_71548 | JGI IMG/M metagenome (GOLD analysis project Ga0082212, IMG submission 71548) | Neocapritermes taracua P3 segment gut microbial communities from Petit-Saut dam, French Guiana - Nt197 P3 | ecosystem: Host-associated > Arthropoda: Insects > Digestive system > Gut ... | reverse complement strand
TGGGGAGCGCGATATGTTTTAATCGAGCCTTGAAGCAACATGCTGTAGGTGTTCGGCGGCGCCCAGGCCTGCATGTCCCACGCAATGTCGTCGTCGTATATTTTTTTGTCCGCCAGGTAACTGCCCGCGCCCATATAGACCGAAAGCAAGATCAGCACGAAGCAGATGATGAACATGAAGAGAAACTTAGCGCTGAGAAGGTGATCCAGAATTTCCTTTTTAATAATATCTTTTAGCATGTTATCCCTCGTGTAGGGGCGCGATTTATCGCGCCCATTTTATCGCCAACATTTACCACGCCATTGCTCAAATTCATTTCACGGGCGCGATAAATCGCGCCCCTACGAAGGTGATCCAGAATTTCCTTTTTAATTATGTCCTTTAGCATGTCACGCCTCGTTTTCCGTGACCGACTCGCCGCGCATGTAATTTAGATATAACTGTTCAAGATTTTCGGTTTGCAGTTGTTCGCGGGTCAGCTCTATGACCTTCTGTCCCGCCTTCATGATGCCGACGCAATCGGCGATATCCTTGGCGCGGAAAATATCATGCGTGGACATCAGTATCGCTTTCCCCTTGCCGCGCAGTTCCGTCATAATGTCCATAAACTCCGCGCCGGCTTTGGGGTCGAGTCCTGAAGTCGGCTCGTCGAGAAACAACGCGGGCGCGTTCTTCACTATGGCTATTGCAATGCCCACCTTCTGCCGCATGCCTTTCGACAGTTCGCGGATCTTCTGTTCAAAAGCTTTTTCCGGCAGACCCGCCTCGCGAAGGACGCTGTAATACTCATCTTTGCCAAGATTGCGCCGCCCGCCCAGACGCGCGAAATAATCGAGATTCTGGCGCGCGGTGAAATTCGGATAGAGCATCACGTTCTCGGGAAGATAGGAAACATGCTTTTTTGCTTCCAGCGGATTGCGCGTAACATCCGTCCCGTTCAGCAAAGCCTGCCCTGATGTAGGCCGGATGAAATCCAGGAAAATGTTTATCGTGGTGGTTTTTCCCGCCCCGTTCGCGCCGAGCAGGCAATATATCTCCCCCGGCTTCACGTTAAGGTTAAGCGCGTCGAGCGCCAATATGCCGTCTTCATAGCGTTTCGTTAAATTTACTGCTTCAATCATGGTGCCATGCTCCCTTGCCCTTACAGGGCGGCTATAGACTGTATTACCCTTACCCAGGGCGACGGCTTCGCCTTTGCCCTGGGCTGTTATGCCACGCCCCTTCAGGGCGTTTGAACGCGGCTATTGCCGCATCGTTATTATCGACGTGTCAGCCTTACAAGAAAAATGGCGACTCCCGCCAGTATTATCAGCAAACCGCCCAACAGTCCCGCCGTAGCCCAAACGTTGGGCTTCGACTTTATGCTCACGCGATACAGCTTGTCCTCGGTCGGAATCGCGCGGTTATATGAATAACTTTCCGTCTTTATGCGCATTTCGTAGTCGCCTACCACGGCGTCCGCAGGCGGTATCATATGGAATTTCACTTCAGCCTCGCGGTTTACATCCAGCGTTTCCACAAGGTCAGGCTCAATTTCAACGCGCCAGTTAAGCGGTACGTCCGCGCGGATTTTAATATTGTCCAGACGGCGCGTTCCCGTATTGCGCAGAGTCATCCGCGCTTGCACGGTTTCGCCGGTCAGAATCTCCGAAAACAGGCTCGGCGCGGCAACTTCTATCCTGCCCACGCCGCGAGGCAAAAGATGCAGACGGACGCGCCCGGCGCGGCTTCGCTCGATTTCATCTTCCGTGTATACGCGTTCTTCCGCGAATTGCTGCGCAGCTTCGTCGTCCATCGCAAGCACCCAGAATTCAAGCGGCTCGTCCATTTTTATCTGCCCGTCCGTCCTGTCAGGAAGATGCATCTGAAGGCTCAGGCTCTGCTGCGTCACGCCCGCCTGAAAATTCACCTGCTGCAGACGCGCGCGGCCGGCATCAAGAAAATTATGCGATATCTGCCTCGGCAGATTTATTGCCCTTATCCGGAAGCGGCGCACGTCAACAGACGAACGCTCAAGCCTGAGATCAAATGTCACGTCCGACCCAAGATCGGCTTCCTGCGATACCTGAAGCGAACTCATCATAAGCACGTTGTCCGTTTCAGCCTGCTGTAACTGAACCATGCTTTCCTGCGTCTGCCCCTTGTAGTTTGCGGCTACGATCAGACTGTCTACATCGCGCAATAACTGAAATTCCATCGTGCGCGATTCGCCGTATTGCAGACGTTCAATATGTGTTTCGTACGGAATCCCGATGATCGTTGAACGCGCGTCCCCGGAACTGCCTGTAGCCTGGAGCGAGACAAAAACGTCCGTAACATCCCGCGTGCGCAATTCAGGCGGTATGGGATCCGCGCCTTCAAAATTGTTAAGCAACTGGAAACGCGTATCGTCAAACGCCGGCGTAAGGTTTTGCAGCGTGAGTCGCACGAACTTCCGACCCTCGAGGTCCTGACGCTTCACCGCCTCCTGTATGCTCAGGCGCGGTTGCAATGCCAAAAGCGAAAGAACGGAACTCTGATAATCCAACTGCGCCCGTTCAAGCCTTATACGCGCCGAATCGAGTTCGGTGCGCGCCGTCAGTCCCTGATCGACAAGTTCCTGCACCCGCGCGAGAGCGGCGCGCGCATCGTTAAGGCTTACCTGCTGACGGCGCACATCTATCAGGCGGGCATCTTCGGCGGATTGCTGGGCGTACAAAACTGGAAGAAATATCGCGGCAAGCAGTGTGAGCGCGAAAACCGGCTTGTTGAATTTATTTTTCATAATGCCTCAATCTCGGATATCCTCTTGTTTTTTCTCGTTTTCATTGTACCCTTCACATACTACATGCGTGATATAATATTACGCGCGTAGTCCGTGTCAAGCAAAAAACCCATTTTGATTTTTTAAATCAACTAAACTATTGATATTACTACGTTTATATGATATAATTAAAATTGCTGATTGCTGATTGCTGATTGCTGATTGCTGATTGCTGATTGCTGATTGCTGATTGCTGATTGCTGATTGCTGATTGCTGATTGCTGATTGCTGATTGCTGATTGCTGATTGCTGATTGCTGGAACTGGATGTGTACCCGGAGCTTCATTCCGGCGAATTGCGGTTATTTTCTCAGGCGAATGGCAACTCATATATATATTCCACCCCCGAAAGCAACTTATGCCACACAAAAGAAAATCAACAGCCGGTTACACAGTTTCTGCGCGATTCTTATGGCAACCTACGAAAACCCCGAACTCTGCGTTACGCTCCCTCGGCAAAATGCTCATTTGTTGGGCGCGATAAATCGCGCCCCTACACGGTCGCAAGCCTTGATTTCGGGGTTTTCGGAGGTTGCCTTATATTTTTGCATGGAAATTATTTAGCACGGTACGATAAACAAATGCAAGCCTTTTAATGGCGAGCCGCCGCGCACGACGGCTCGCCGATATGCCATTCATTTACACTCCGTTGGTTCCGCTTTTTTCACTTCGCCATGTCTGACCTGTGAAGATGCGCAAAACGGTATTTTACGACGAGCGTTCACAATAGCGCGTATGCAGCAGTTCGTGAGACAGGTGCCCGCCGGGTTTGCCAAGATAGTCTTTGTAGAGTTCTTCAATTGAAGGATTCAGGTGCGACTGGCGGAGTGTCTTGTTTTCGTCTTCACTGTACATTGCTTTCAAGCGCTTCATTCCGACATCCGGGTCGCTGCTGCGCGGCTGCCCGCCGCCGCAAATGCAACCATTCGGACAGCCCATCACTTCGATAAAATGATAAGGCGACTTGCCCGCGTCGATTTGTTCCATCAAAATCTTCGCGCCTGCCAAGCCGCTGGTAACGGCTACCTTTGCCTCAAAGCCTTCAAACATTTTGTATTCCGGAAGCACATTTTCAAATTTCAGCGAAGCTTCCTTGATCTGGTTAAGCCCTACAATCGGCGCCACATGCAATTTTTCAAAAGGCAGATCCCTGCCCGTGATAATCGCGTAAACGGTTCTTATGGCCGCTTCCATAACTCCGCCGGTAACGCCGAAAATATCCGCTGCGCCCGTTGATTGCCCCATCGGGTCGTCGAACTTTTCGTCATCGAGGTTGCGGAAATCAATGCCCGCCTGCTTGATCATCTGCCCCAGCTCGCGGGTAGTGAGAACGGCGTCAACGTTGGCGACTCCTCCGTTGACCATTTCCTCGCGGGATATTTCAAACTTTTTGGCCGTGCATGGCATGATGGATACCGTGTACATTTTTTTCGGATCCAGGTCGATCTTTTCAGCGTAATAGCTTTTTGCCATAGCCCCCAGCATCATATGCGGAGATTTGCATGTGGACAGATGGGGAATAAGCTGTGAATAGTAGGACTCAAAGTATTTTATCCAGCCCGGCGAACAACTGGTAATCATGGGAAGCACAGCCTTTTTACCGGATAGCACGTTTGTCGCCCTGTGTAAAAATTCCGTCCCTTCTTCCATAATGGTCAGATCGGCCGACCAGTTGGTATCGAACACATCGTCCGCGCCAAGCGCGCGTATCGCCGCGGCCATTTTTCCGGTTACAGACGTACCCGCTGGATAGCCGAACATTTCACCCAAAGCCACGCGCACCGCCGGAGCGGGCTGCATTACAACCCTGATTTCAGGATCGTTGATGGCGTCCCACACTTTGGCAATATGATCGGTTTCTTTCAACGCTCCCACCGGACACACCACCGTGCATTGCCCGCAGAACGCGCATTTGGCGTCATTGATCGACATGTCCATTGCCGGCGCGATCAAAGTATTAAAACCGCGATTTTGGGCGTCAAGTATGCCTATTCCCTGTATGCCTTTGCAAACCGATACGCAGCGGCGGCAAAGAATGCATTTTGACAGATCGCGGACGATGGAAGGCGAAACATCAATCTGTTCGCGCGTGCTGCCCGTGGTGAAACGGTTTTCAGTAATGCCCAAAGTCTCGCCCAACTGCTGCAATTCGCATGATTGATTGCGGCTGCAGCTCAGGCAGTTTTTGGAATGGTCGGAAAGCAGCAATTCATACAGCACCTTGCGCGTTTTCAGCACTTTTTTGGAATTTGTATGCACCACCATCCCGTCTCTCGCTTCCGCCATGCAGGCGACCTGAAGAGTGCGCGCGCCCTCTACTTCCACGGAACAAATCCTGCAGGAACCAAATTCATGAATATCTTTCATGTAGCACAAAGAAGGGATATTGATGCCATTTTGCCTGGCGGCCTTGAGGATCGTCGTTCCCGCTTCCGCGCTTATTTCCTTGTTATTGATTGTCAGCTTTATCATGAATTATCTCCTCTCACAATGCAGGCAGCGCATTGATTCCGCGATCGCGTTAATTTTATGAAAACCTAAAACCACTTCTGCGAATGATTGTTTTCTCACTTCCGGCGACAGCATTTCCATGTCGAATTGCGGGTGAGTGACAACTTCATCGTCGTCAAAAACATTCGGGATATCAATTTGCGCGCCCTTGTTCAAAAGACCGTTTCCGCCGAGATAAACGTCAATGGCGGAAGCGGCTTTTTTACCGTCGGCAATCGCGGTGATTACGGTGTCGGGGCCTCTGACTATGTCGCCGCCGGCAAACACGCCTTCTATCGTGCACATCTGGGTTTCGGGATCGACGATAAACGTCCCCCATTTTGTTACGCCGATTTCATCCTTGCTTATAAACGGCAAATCGGCGTATTGGCTTACGGCGGGAATTGCGTAATCAACGTCCAGAACGAAATTTGATCCTTTGATTTCTATCGATTTTCTTCTTCCGGAAGAGTCAAACTCGCCCAATTCCATTTTTACGCATTCGATGCCCGTTACTTTATTTTCCTTCCCGATGAATTTTACCGGAGCGGTTAATTCCATGAGTTCAATGCCTTCTTCGAGCGCTTCCTTTACTTCTTCAACATAGGCGGGCATGGCGTCCTGCGTTCTTCTGTAAACTATGACCACGCGATCCGCGCCGATGCGGAGCGCGGAACGGGCGGAATCGACGGCGGTGTTTCCGCCGCCTATAACAGCGACGGTTCCATTTAATTTCATGTCGGATTTCAGATTGGTATCTTTCAGGAAATTAAGGCCGTGCATTACGCCGCGCAAATCTTCGCCTTCGATATTTACTTTGGCCGGATACTGCGTTCCCGTGGCTACGTAAATAGCGTCGTAGTCTTCGCGCAAATGCCGGAAGTCAACGTCCCTGCCGATTTCTTTATTCAGATGAATATTTACTCCGGCCTGTTTAATCAGATTTATTTCATGCTGAAGAATGGCTTCGGGCAGGCGATATTCTGGAATGCCAAAGGCCAATACGCCGCCGGCCACGCTTTGCGATTCAAAAACGTCGACATCGTAGCCGATGTTTACCAGGTAGTACCCGCAGGTCAAACCCGACGCTCCCGCGCCGACTACGGCGACGCGTTTGCCTTTTTTGGCGAATGTCATTTGCATTCTGTAGGGAAGCTCGTTTTTGAACGCGTAATCCGCGGCAAAACGTTTCAAATCGCGAATCGATACCGGTTCGTCCACTGTGCCGCGGCGGCATTTGCGCTCGCACGGGCGGGTGCAGATCCTGCCGCAAACAGCAGGAAAGGGGTTTTCCTGCATGACAAGGTTGTATGCGTCACGGAACCGGCCCGCGGCAATCAACGAAATATACCCGGTCACGTTTACGTTGGCGGGGCAGGTGTTTTCGCAGGGCGAAGTGAACATGGACGCGCAGACGCCCGCCCTGCAATATTTTTTATGGATGTGTTCTTCAAATTCTTCCCTGAAAAAGCGAATGGTGGAAAGAATCGGGTTGGGCGCCGTTTGCCCAAGACCGCACATGGCCGAATCCTGAATTGTTTCGCCCAGTTCAATTAAAAGCTCAATGTCTCCCGGTTTTCCCTTGCCTTCTGTGATGCCTTCCAGAATTTCCAGCATCCGCTTGGTTCCCACGCGGCAGGCGGCGCATTTCCCGCAGGATTCATCACGGATAAAATCCATGAAAAAGCGCGCCGTATCCACCATGCAGGTATCTTCGTTCATGATTATCAAACCGCCTGAACCCATAATGGCGCCCATTTTATTCAGCGATTCGTAATCCGTCGGAACGTTCAGATTTTCCCTGGTGATGCAGCCGCCGGAAGGCCCGCCGATCTGGGCAGCTTTAAACTCTTTTCCGTTGGGAATGCCGCCGCCCACATTGTATATGATGGAACCTATCGGGGTTCCGATCGGCACTTCGATAATGCCGGTATTGACCACGTCGCCGGCCAGGGCAAAAACCTTTGTTCCGGTCGCTTCTTTCAGGCCGAAACCCGCGTACCAATTGCCGCCGTTACGGATGATTTTGGGAATATTGGCCAGGGTTTCCACATTGTTTATGATGGTGGGATAGCCGAACAAACCTTTTTGGAACGGGAATGGCGGCTTTTGTTTCGGTTCGCCGCGCTGCCCTTCAATGGAAGCCAGCAAGGCTGTTTCTTCTCCGCAGACAAAAGCGCCGGCGCCGATTCTGATTTCGAGGTCCAGGTTGTATTCGGTCCCGAACAGATTTTTGCCCAGCAGGCCATATTCGCGCGCCTGATCCAAAGCAACTTTCAATCTTTCGATGGCAATCGGATATTCGGCGCGGATATATACATACCCCTGCTGTGCGCCAATGGCGTAAGCCGCGAGTATCATTCCTTCTATAAGGCAGTGCGGGTCGCCTTCGATAACGCTCCTGTCCATAAAAGCGCCAGGGTCGCCTTCGTCCGCGTTGCAAACCATGTATTTAATATCGCTTTTTTGGGAAAATCCGGCGCGAAGTTTGGTGCCTGTGGGGAAACCCGCGCCGCCGCGTCCGCGGAGCCCGGAGGTTTCCACTTCCTTTACCACATTTTCCTGCGTCATTCCGGTAATCGCTTTAGCCGCCGCAAAATACCCGTCATGTGCGATGTAATCTTCAATGCTGGTGTAATCAATAATGCCGCACAAATCCAGAACGATCTTCACCTGTGCTTTAAAAAACTCGATATCATCAATCCTGGGGACGTGCTTCAGCAACGTTTTATCGTAAAAAGTATATTCTTCAATAATCTGGTTTTTAACCAGGTGGCGCTGAACTATCTCTTTGGCCTTTTCGGGATTCAGGTCTGTATAAAAAGTTCTGTCGGGAAGCACCAGCATTACCGGCCCCATGGCGCAAATCCCCATGCAGCCGGTTTGGTATACGTTTACGCTTTTTGCGATGCCCTGCGCCTCAAGTTCTTCTTTAATAGCGTTCTCAACGCCGGCGCAATTGGACGAAACGCAGCCTGTGCCGCCGCATACCAAAATCTGGCGCTCATATTTTTCCTGATTTTTAAGAAACTCTTTTTTTATTTCTTCTAATTGCTGGATAGATTTAATGATCCTGCTCATGATAATTTCTCCTAATATTTAGACAGCATGGATTCCAGTTTATTCGGACTTACGGATTTAAATGTCGTCTCGTCGATCATCATGGCGGGGGCCAGCCCGCACGCGCCTATGCAGCGCGCCCTGTTCAATGTGAACTTGCCGTCTTCGGTTGTGTCGTCTACATCAACATTAAGATGTTTTTGAAGACCATCTTCCAGTTTTTTGCCGCCGCGGACATAGCAGGCCGTGCCCATGCACACTAAGATCGTATGTTTTCCTTTGGGTTTGGTTGAGAAAAACGAATAAAAGGTAACCACGCCTGAAACTTCCGATACGGGCAGATTCATTTTATCCGCTATAAATTTTTGAACCTCGTACGGCAGATACCCGTAAACGCCTTGAGCGGCGTGCAGTATCATAATCAAATTGCTCGGTTTTGCTTCGTATTTGGCAATTATTTCAGCAATCTGATCTAATTTTTGAGCGTGATCCTCAGGCAATTTTTGGAGCGTCTGGCTGGCTTGATTCATTTTTATCTCCTGAAATTTGAATTAATACGATCAAAAAAACGATACATTATACACAAAATTCCACCATGTTCATATGGAGTTCCAGAGAAGAGCGCGGTATAAACGCGCCGTTACTCTAAATCCCTAAACAGCGCATTCCTTTTCCCACGTCCATTTCTTTGATTGCTGCAAATGGAGGCTTCGGGATTAAAGTAGGAAAACGGCGCATTATTGAGTTCTTCATTTATCCGCTGATTCGCTATCTGGATGAAGGCATCAAAGTACGATAACATCTTTATATGCCTATACTTACGAACACCGGAATATTTTTAAAGTTTTCCACATTAAGGTACGATATTGGTACATAGGTTAATCGTAGTTTGCGTGGTCGCGAGACGGTTTGCCCAAATCAGGCGGTTTCGGCAAGGAGTTAGGAGATGAACATTTTCAGCAAACGAAAGAATCATGATGGAATTGAGATGTCCGCGCCCGTGAAAACTGGCTTCCGGCGGTTGTCATTATTGGTTTTTGCGCTGTTGACGCTTTCATTGTGCGCCTCCGCCGATACGGAAACTCCGGACGCCGCATCGGCTGCGCCCCCGATTAATACTGCTGCCGATTCAGCCAAAAATGCGGCGGCAGCAACTGCCGACGCCAAAACGACAGGCGACAAACTCATGACGATTAAGACTCCTGCCAATGTGCTGGAGTTAATAGAGAACATAAGCGAAGTGCATAAAAGCCGGATTGCGTTCGATGAAGCGTTTTATACGAAAGAAAACATCATGAAGATAACCGCTGGCGAGGATGCCGAGATCATCGGTACCCATTATGCGGGAAATAAGGGTAGCCGCATCCGCGTCACCAAGGTCGATTTACGATCAATTACCGGCGATCATTGGACTTATGATTATACGGCCTGCGTAGGGGTCAGTATCACGCTCGCTATCGAGTTCACTATCAATCCGGAAGGTAAAAAACATGTTAACACCTACGTCAACGTCTGCCGTCCTTTGCCAGGTTTGTATTATCCTGCCATCGAGAAGCTGTTCGGCCCTTGGCGACCAATGAAGGATGAGGTTTATTGGTCGCCGACACCGACTGATATTCACGGCAATAAAAGAATGGAATACACCCGCCAGGATGGCAATATCGTAGAAAAAGGCTTTTTTATATTCGGTCCAGACGGGCTTCTTAACAGTATTTATTTGTACGCGGAGGAACAATAATGGCTGACCCGAAAGCTGATACCAAGATATTATTGAAGGAGAGTTGATATGTCGCCATGTTTGAAATCTGATTTCCGGCTATGGCCGTTGCTGATTTTTGTACTGCTGATACTTTCATTGAGCGCCTGTTCAGCGGGTAATCCAAGCGAATCCGTCAAAACGGAAACAACGGAAATAGCTGAAAACACTGTCAGCGAAGAGAAAAGCCCTTTGGGAAGATGGGGTGCGATTCTTCCTCTTCCAGAAGGAAAAGTGGAAGGATTAGGCGTTGGAACCGTTTATCGCAATTCCAGTCAGGAAATCATCATTTCATATTCCTTTGGGCCTCGTAACGCAAGAACGACATATTTTTTTAATTTTTCCACAGGGGGACTTGAGACGGAATGCAAAGACGCTGAATGCTCAAATGAAGCGAGTTCTGGTCTTGATAAACTGGCTGAAGAAAAGATTCCGCTTTCAAAATTTACTTCAGTTGGCGGGGGAATCCGACGCCGAGTCAGCGGCGGCCCGCAAATTTCCACTCCAAATGATGAAGGATACGAAACTTTATTGCCGGATGGAACAGTACGTTATGAGAAAATAATATCACTGTTAAATAAAAAATTTGAGAGTTTACGGTTTCGTTTTTTTACGATAGACGCTAATTTCATACTCGGACTTGCTATCAACAATCCGGTTGTTGTCGTATTTAACAATAATTTAACATCCCCATTTTTTGAAAACAACAAAACGCTTATAAAAATGGATGGCAATCTGGCGGATTCCATTTATCGAATTTGCAGCGCGGATGCCCGTATGAATAATAATACCGGGCGTGCTATATGGGAAGCTGCCGACGCCTGTTTTGCTGAAACAATAAAAGACGGCGTTTCTGATGAGTTGAAAAGTACTGTTGAGAAAAAGTTGGAACAGTTTTATGTGAACAAAGAATCCGGCGATACAAATTTCCGTATTAACGGGGAATGGGGCATGTTTCTTCCGCTTCCCGAAAAATATGATTACTTTTCATTATGGGGTGTTTATCTCAACGCAGAGCAGGAAATTGTCATACTTTATTCGCTTCCAGAAAAAGAAAAAAGCACCTGGTGTGTTTTTAATTTATCCCGAGGAATCATGGAAGATGAATACAAGGCAACAATTGTAGAAAATTCCAGATCCTGGGAAAAAGAAAAAAAAGCCGGTCTTACTGAAATTAAAGAACTATCGCTAAGTTCATTAGAAAGCGTACCAATAGGAGAAGGTTTTGGCCTGAAAGAAGATTTATCACTTGGATCGTACGCACTGAAATATGGCGGATACGAAGTCATTTCACCGAATGGTGACGTACGATATGAGAAAATAGTATGGATATCTCCGGAAAAACATGAGTATATTTACCGCACCCGTGTTGCCACCGATGAAAAAGCACAAAACTATATACATGCGGAATCGAACTTATTGGTTTTTTATCAACTGGATGAAAAAACTCTTATTGTTCATCAAGGGTTTTATGGCAATGAAATGCATGCCTTTATAGTATTTAGAAATGACATGACTTCGCCGTATCTTGAAAACCATCCGTCGTTAATTCCGATGGATGGAAAGCGCGTTGATTCCATTTATAATGACTGTATTTCTTATAAAACTATAGAAGATGTAATTGAAAACACCGACAAATGTTTTATTGAATTCCTGAAAGGAGAATACCCATGGCTACGATTACAGTAGAGGATATAAGCAGTACTGTTGAAGGTGCACTTTTGAGAGGTGAAGGGGCGACACAGTAGCTTACAGCGCTTCTTTTGCCGGAGGCGGTAGCGGACTGTCTTACGGCAGAATACAAAATGATGTGGCTGGTAATGAATCTGCCAGTAATACGTTCCGTGCAATTCTCAATACTTATAATAGCGGACTTAACGTAGAACTGCAATATAACCAGACAGAAATCAATGCTATTGTAACTAGAGCTTCTACGGCAGGGATAACAGCCGACGGGTTTAAGTTGCATAATAGCATCCGTGCGTCGCTCCCCAACCGCACGAATGCTATCATGCAACTTGCGCCGTAACTGTAATCGTCTATTTGGGATTTGGCGTTCCCGTCCTCGCCGCTACGCGGGCGTGTCTGCTCTATTGTTACTGCCAGTAGAGGATTGGATAACCGCCGGCGGCAGGCATTTTCCACGGATTGTCGTCGTCGCTACCGAATCTCCAGCCGAGACCGCCCAATCCGTCGCCATTAATAGCGCCGGAATAAGTGGATTGCATTCGTAACTGCACGTCGGTCTTATCGACGCCATGACGCCTTGTATCCGAGGAATCAAATTTCGCTATGCCCGGGTCGGTCATGGTTGATAACGCGAAATTATTGGATATTGGCTGCTCCGTAAATATATACCCAACTATACGTCCCACACCGTATATCCCGGATGTTGCTGTAATTTCATTGTTTATTGCAACGCAGTTGGTTATTGTTGCGTTACGGTCGATGGCTATACCCCCAAGAATGCCGCCGACAGCAGAGTTGTAATCAATTCCAGAAATGTTTCCCGTGCTGTAACTGTTAATTATTGTACTGCTACTTATTATAGCGCTGGAATCTCCAACAACCCCCGCTATCCCGCCGGCAATATCTTTCCCAGAAATATCTCCCGTACTGTAACTGTTGGTTATTGTACTATTAGACATACTCCCCGCTATCCCGCCGGCAACTCCCCCAGAAATATTTCCCGTACTGTAACTGTTACTTATTGTACTATTATACATACTCCCCGCTATCCCGCCGACAAACCAATATTCAGAGGAAATATCAACATTTTCAATAGCAAGATTAGTTATCGTGCTACTGGTGACAGAGCTGAATAAACCACCGCCTGCGTTTTTAACAGTCAATCCTGTTATTTTATAACCATTGCCATCGAATACACCCCAAAAACTAAGGTTCGTTCCGTCTCTCCATCCTATTGGGTCCCATCCTTCGCTACCGCCCCATCCGTAAAGACTGATATCGGCACCGAGCCTATAATGCGCGGTAGGATTATTACGTACATTATCAAGATGACTGGCGGTCATTATTATATACGGGTTTCCCGAACTGCCATCGCCCTGCATAGTGATCCAACGCGCCTTCAATGTTATGTCGTTCGCTATAACAGTTGAAGTTGTGTAGCGGTGATAGTTGTAGAAATCGGTAGAATAAAACCACCCTTCAAACTTAAATTCCGGTTTCACCGGATCGGCCGGGAACGACGCTCCAAACGATGTTCCGCAATCCACAGTCCTTATTATGTTGGTTGTTCCGTTATCGGGATTGAACGTAACGGTACATGTTTTTATCTTCCATATGGCGTATACCGTCATATCCGCTGTTACAGGCGTTGTTGCGGTGAAGTTACCGCTTGTCGCCGATGAATCTGTGTTCCATCCAACAAAGTCATAACCGGTTTTTGTCGGGGATGACGGCATATTGGAACCGAGGCTTGCGTCATGCTGTGCCTGCCGCGTTTGTGTGCTGCCGTCTGTATTGAATGTTACGGTATATGTTTTTACCAGCCATATGGCGTATACCGTCATATTTGCCGTTACAGGCGTTGTTGAGGTGAAATTACCCGTCGTCGCCGATGCATTTGTATTCCATCCAACAAAGTCATAACCGATTTTTGTCGGGGATGACGGCATATTCGCGCCGAGAGTCGAGCCGCTTGTCAAATGTTCAATTACGTCGATGGCTCCGTCTATGTTGAAACGGACTTCGAAAGTACCCACAATAACCGGCTGCCATATTGCATATACGGTTATGTTGGATGTTACCGCCGTGATTGAGTAAAAATTGGCGTTTGCGGCCGATGAGCTTGTATTCCATCCGGCAAAGTAATAACCGGATTTTTCAGGGTTTGACGGCATATCCGGGCCAAGACTTGAGCCATGCCGTGCCTGCCGCGTTTGTATACTGCCGTCAATATTGAATGTAACAGTGTGAAGTTCCTGCACGGTGGCCGCCGCCGTCAAAGTCGCCGAAGCGTATTTCGCCGTATCGGCAGACGCCGTCACCCTTATGGTATACGTTCCAGCCGCAGTCGGCGTGCAGGCCACGGCATTTAGTCCGTTTTTGACGCATCCCGCAGCCGCAGGCGCGGAAATCGTAAAATCCGCCGTGTTCTGCCGCGTAACGGTATATGTCCTCGATACGCCCACGGTTGTATCCGCCGTCATCGGCGATATGGAAATCGCGACACCCTGCGGAACTACGTATGGGTTCCCGTCCCTGGTGACATACCGCTGGGTGATGGTCGTTTCTATCCGTCCGTTTGGCGTGGTGATTGTAATTGTCGCCGTCCTGTCGGCCATGCTGTCATTAGGCAGAAGCGTCACTCTGATGATGTTGTTCCCGGATTGGCCGCTCACGTTTACGGCGTTTGCCGTCACGTCCGTATCATCAGGGTTGCCGTCGTCCAACTGGAATGTGAAATCGTTTATTCCGGCAAGGCCGCTTTCCGTATTGAGCGACAACCACGCGGGAGCGCCTCCAGAACCGTCGGCGGCCGCCGCCGTCCAACTGCTCGCGGAACTAAATTCAATAATCGCTTCATCGTCGTCCGCGTAAAGCGTTTGCCCGTTTCCGCCGAAGATTTCCAATTCGGGAACCGTTACCATCGCCGTCACACGCTTTGACGCGTCGACCGTCGCCGTCACCGTAACGGTATACATGCCTGCCGCCGTCGGCGTACATGTCACGCCGTTGTCGCTTTTGGCGCACCCGGAACCGGACG
>Ga0082212_10007153_pt1 | contig 14837 bp, 9 predicted proteins | sample TergutNt197P3_FD_71548 | JGI IMG/M metagenome (GOLD analysis project Ga0082212, IMG submission 71548) | Neocapritermes taracua P3 segment gut microbial communities from Petit-Saut dam, French Guiana - Nt197 P3 | ecosystem: Host-associated > Arthropoda: Insects > Digestive system > Gut ... | reverse complement strand
CGCCGTTCTGCAGGTACCACTCGTTATCTACCTTTGATCCATTGAGAAAAGTGGGATTGGTGGTGGACAGTTGTACCAGTTTCCAACTCTCGCCTGACCTGACAATCGCAGCATGACGTCGGCTGACAGTCGGGTACGAATCGTCGAAACGCACCTGGCATTTCGGATCGCGCCCGATTTCAATCTGGTCTACAATAATTTCCTGCGACTGACCGCTTCTGTGATACTTTGAATTGTTTTTGTGTTCGAGAATATAATACTGTCTTCCCGACCCTCCGAATACGGAACCCATTCCGGAACCTAACGAAGATGAAAATGAACGCCTGTAAGGTTGTGTTGCTCGTGCCATAATGTTTAATTTTTTAATTATAATTTTTTAATTTGTATTTCTAAACTCTAAACTCTAAACTAACTAATACCCTTCCACCCGCATCTTAACATCCCCTATCGAAATGATGTCGCCCGGTCGAAGGGGCATACCGGCGGCAGGCGCTTCCGAAGAGTTTACAAACGTGCCATTCATCGATTGCTTCCAGCCGTCGATGGCGCTTTTGTCCCACTGTCCGTCGCGAATGTACCATTGATGATTGGCGGATCGTTCCAGCGTACAGTGTTTACGTGAGATATACCGCGTAAAGTTTTCGGTTATCGGTAACTGGTTGCTAACGAAATGGTCATTACATCCTACGGTAATCACTCTGCTTTTACCCTGAAGTAAGTCATTCAGTTTGTACACGGCGCCGTGTTCTTCGCCCTGCATGACGCGCAGCAGAATGCCATTTACAATCTGTTGCGGACTGAAAACATCCGGTTGTGCAGATGAAAAACCGGAACGCTGAGGTAAGAGCGACAGCGCCATTTCGGCTGTCTGAAGCCGTTGTTTGAAGTCGGGATGTAAACACCCGTCGATCGCTTTTTCGAATTTTTTTCCTTCGGGATACTTCAGTAAATATTGTCTATTCCAGTTGCCTTCACGCGCATTTCGGATATAAGCAACCAGGTCATTGTCGTCGTTTAAAGGGCCGAAAGGGAAGGCGCCGGTTATCAGTTGATATAACATCACGCCAAATGCAAAAATATCCATCGTAGGCAATACCGTCACTTCGCGGTTTTTGGGTTTGGCCTGCTCCGGCGCCATGTAAATGACGGTACCCGTTATTTCGGCAGGCCGTCCGAACAAATCCGTGACGGTTATCTGTTTTTTACGGTCTCCGCAGATGCCGAAGTCGGTCAGTACAGCCGTTCCGTCGGCTTTTATCAATACATTTTCAGGTTTTAAATCACGATGAACCTTGCCGCAGCGATGCAAGTCGTTCAACCCGCAAAGGACCTCTCTGCTGATTTTTACCAGGTCGATGTCACGGCGTTTGCTGACTAACTGAAATAGATCGCCGTTGGGGCAAAATTCCATGACGATAAAAGGATTGCCTTTGATATAGCCGTATTCAATGGAATGTATCAGGTAGTCGCTCCTGATTTGCCCCGTTTCGTACTCCATCTGAAAACGTGATGACATACCTTTCCGCTGGTCGGAAGGCAATTCCCAGAATTTAAATAATTTCAATGCACAATGCTGACTATTCGTCCTGTCCTTTACCTTGAATACCTTTCCAAAAGTGCCTTCACCCAATTGCGATTCAACAATGTATTTATCGCCGATACACTCCCCGGTACGTATATCGCACCGTTCCACCAGTCCGTTAATCATGCATAATTCATTCAAACAGTGTTAGCGGTATTTCCATAAAAAGTAAGCGGGTAGATCCGATCCGAATCATGTCATTGTTCTTCAGTTCGCCTTCATCAGTCAGCTCGTCGTTGATAAACGTACCGTTGCTCGACTGTTCGTCCTTGAACTTGAATTTCCTGTCGACTGTTCTGTAAAGAATGGACAAGTGCTTTTCGGACACAGATGAATCGTCCTGAATACACACATTTGCTGTGGCGTCGCGACCGACGTAATTCTTTCCTTCGTAAAGCGGGAAGAACCGTCCGTTTGAAGCGCTGCTGAAAGTGACTAAAAAACCGGTCAGTTTTTTTCTATGTGCGTCGGCTTTGCCTTTGCCATCTTCATGGGCGGATCCCTGAATGATCGTACCTGCCGATTTCGGCGTGCTGTTTGCCGTTATTTCTAGTCCGGCATCTTTGCTGCCCCCTGTAAGCGGACTACCGCAAACCGGACATTCTGTATCGTCAGGGCGTACCGGATAGCCGCACGATGCGCATCCGGTAATCGTTGCACGGGGATTAACGGCATTTGTCGAATCATAGGAAGCAACAGTAGCGCGGGGTGAAAAATCATCCGGCACATATCCATATTGGGGTGTACTGTCTTCCATAATGGCATCATTCAATGGCGCATTACACTTCTCGCATTTTACGTTTCCGCCGGGGTTGTCCCAGCCACAATTTCTGCATCTCATAATGTGTATTTTTTAACTTCTTAATATTATCCATTTTTATTAATTCCATGCTTCCAAATAAGAAAAAGTGTGCAAAGGTATTAAAAAAATGTCTATTCGATAACCGGATTAGCGAAAACTTGCTTTATTTTATTATTATTTTCGCTTATCAGCCTGCAAAAGTAACAGTTCCATTACTTCTTCGGGCGTTTGGGCAACATGCCAGAGCAGTGCATGTTCTGTACGCACAAACTTCTCACTGACTGCGCAGGCAAACATATGGAGCAACGGATCGTAAAAATGGTTTGTGTTTAAAAGGATAATCGGGTGATGATAGATTCCCAACTGTCGCCAAGTAATGATTTCGAGCAATTCCTCCATTGTGCCATACCCGCCGGGCAGCGCAATGGCGGCTTCCGACAAATCAGCCATTATTTTTTTACGCTCGTGCATCGTTTGCGTCTGAAGCACAGATGTCAGGTTAGCATGGCACAAACCCCTGTCGACCATGAAACGGGGGATTACGCCAGTAACTGTGCCGCCAGCTGCTAAGACGGCGTCGGTAATCACGCACATCAAACCAATATTTCCGGCGCCATTGATAACGTGCATATTACGCTGTCCAAGCATTTTACCCAATTTTTCCGCATCATGGGTATATATGGGTTCAATCATGCGGCTTGATGCGCAATAAACGGTGATATTCCTTATCATAATTTGTCGTATCCAAATTGAAAAATTGTTAATTATTCGCACAAAAACACAGCAAATATACATTTAATTTTAAATAATCTGCGAAAATTTGCGTAATCTGTGGATAATAATAATTATTTTTGCGTCATTATGCAAGATAATTTAATCATAGTTTTATCGAAACACCGCCGGTTTGGTTGGAAATTCAATATTTATTGGGGTCGTACACTTCAACATGATAGGGTAGAAATACTTGGGACGCCTAAATTGCAGGATGCTGAACTGAAGGGAATGTCGGAAATTAACATCGAGCTAATCAGATTAATCAAAGAAGTATCGGATACCACATTGATGAAGACTTATTCCAAACAAAAAAACAGGATCATCTTCATCGAGGAGGTTACACAAAAGACGATTGACAGCCTGATTCGCCCGCGAATAGAGCTCAACTGTCGTCGGGTAATCGATTTAGCGCCTCAATCCAACTTGCCGATCTACCTGCGCGAAGACCTTTCTCATAAAACACTTTATATAAAACACCTTGTAAATATTCTAACTACGACTACGCGATGCGTTTTCCATTTTGTAAAAGATGAAAAAGGACTGCGTTATTTTATCTCCCTAAGCAATGAAGATTGTGAAATATCACTCCAGCAAAAGCCGATTTACGTTCTGTCGACAGAGCCATGCATCATTTTGCTCGAAGACAAAATCCACAGGGTTGAAAATATTGAATCAAAGAAATTGACGCCATTTTTCGATAAAGCTTTCATATCGGTGCCGGCCCAAACTGAAAAAACTTACATCCATACTTTTATCCTGAAAGTCATCCCCAAATATGAAGTGAAAATTGAAGGGCTTGAAATGACGCAACGCTTTCCTGTACGGCAAGCTGTTTTGGTGTTGGAGGAAGATTTTTATCAACAATTGACATTCTTTCTTTATTTCCGGTACAACGAACATAAAATAAACCCGGCGTTACGAAAAACCAAATTTGTGGAATTGGTGGTTATCGACGGAGAAGACACGATCTGCTGGTTTTCGCGCGACCTGGATTGGGAAAAGCAACACCTCGTTAAACTGTTGGAATTGGGGTTGCGGCAGGAAGGCGATAACCGTTTTTACCTGAAACAGAACCCTGCGCTATTACAACGCTTCGGATTGATTAACTGGCTGAATACAAACATCAAAAATCTTTCGGATTTCAACATTGAACAGCATGTCGGCAATACCTATTACACAGGGTCCATCACACTGCAACCGAACATCAATAACAAAATCGACTGGTTTGAACTCGAAATCGAAGTGGTGTTCGATCATTTCAAAATCCCTTTTTGCCGTTTTAGGAAGCACATTCTGAACGGAAATATCGAATATTTACTACCGGATAAAACGGTTTTCATCCTGCCGGAAGAATGGTTCCATCGCTACAACCACCTGTTCTTGCACGGTAAGGAAACTGAAAAAGGAATAAGGATTCAAAAGATGCACATCGGCTTGCTCGATGAATTGATCAGTGTTCTGTTTTCCGAAAAGAAAAAACAGGAACTTCTGAAATTCAGCCACATCGCTGTCAAACAACCGGTTCCATCCGCTCACCTGAACGACCTCTTACGCCCTTATCAAAAAGAAGGCTTTTTTTGGTTGGAGCATCTCTATAACTGTAAATTAGGCGGATGCCTGTCCGACGATATGGGGCTTGGAAAAACACTTCAAACCATTACCTTACTTGATTATATTTATTCCGGTACCGCAAAAAAAGAAATGAAAGATCAGCTATCCCTGTTCACGTTATGGGAATCAATACTTCCGGCGTCGCTTATTGTAGCGCCCAAATCCTTGCTGCATAACTGGAAAAATGAAATAAAAAAGTTTGCTCCCGATATGAAAGTATACCTGTATGACGGAAATAAAAGATTAAAGACAAAAGATTTCGGGAAAATATTCGACCATTATCAACTCATCATCACTTCATACAGTATATTGAGAGCTGATATTGAATATTTGAAAACCTATTCTTTCCTATATATTATTTTAGATGAAAGTCAAACTATAAAAAATCCGGATTCCTTACTTTATCAGTCTGTTATCAAATTAGATTCATCGCATAAACTCATCCTAACGGGTACGCCGATCGAAAATTCACTGACCGATCTCTGGGCACAATTCAATTTCATCAATCCGGGATTGCTGGGCGCCTTCTCATTTTTCAAAAAAAATTATTTGCAAAAAATAAAAGAAAAAAATAAACCGGCGGAAAACGCTTTGCTTCAATTGATAAAACCACTCTTCCTTCGCAGAACCAAGGAAGAGGTTACGCCGGAATTACCGCCGTTATCGCAGGAAGTTGTATACTGCGACATGACAGAACCGCAACAGGCTATTTATGAAATGGAAAAAAACCGCATCAGGAACGAGCTTTTTAAAAACATGGAAATGAATAATAAAAACACATTTTTCGCCTTACAGGGTCTTCTTCGCCTCCGACTTATCGCCAATCATCCTGTCTTAACAGATCCTGATTATCCAGATGATTCGGGAAAATTCGACCAGATCCTACTCTATTTTGAAAGTATCCGCGAGAGTGGACATAAAGTGTTGATTTTCTCCTCTTTCGTCAAACACCTGAAGCTGTTGTCGGAGAAGTTTGATAGGGCAGGCTGGAAATATGCGATGCTGACAGGACAAACAGCCGATCGCGAACATGAAATAGCTCGATTTTCCCGTGAGGACGACGTTCATTGCTTTTTTATCTCTTTAAAAGTCGGCGGTGTTGGCCTGAACCTGACCGTTGCCGATTATGTATTCATCATCGACCCGTGGTGGAATCCCGCCGCCGAAATGCAAGCCCTCAGTCGCGCACACCGCATCGGCCAGGATAAACATGTTATTGTCTACCGTTTCATTTCCGGCGATACGGTCGAAGAAAAAATCATGCTGCTGCAACAAGCAAAGTTGCAGTTATCCGATACGTTCGTCACCTCCAACAATCCGCTTGACCAACTCGACAGGCAGGAGATTGAGCGTTTATTTTTGTAGTTAGTATATGTTCCCTTTCGGGAAAAATGGACTCAATTACAGAAAGCAGCCGTCCCCAGCAAACTGATATCTTCTCAGATTTTCAATACCAATTGTCATATTACCCCCGTATCGTATAGGATTTGATTCACCTGACGCGTTGCTTCAGCCGAAGCCTTGAACGCCGCTCTTTCTTCGTCAATGATCGGGAAATCGACAATCCGTTCAAAGCCGTTCTTGCCTAAGATGATGGGAACGCCTATCACCAAATCGCTTTCACCGTATTCGCCATCCAAAAGAACAGCGCATGCACGGATCAGTTTCTTGTCTTTCAAAATAGCCTCAGCCAAAAATGCAGCCGCAGCGCCGGGCGCATACCATGCGGAAGTACCGATTAACCTTGTTAAAGTAGCGCCTCCCACTTTCGTTTCTGCAATAACACCGTCTAATTTGTCTTTTGATAAAAGCTTCATTACGGGAACTGCTTTACATGTCGCTAATGAAGCCAGCGGCACCATCGTCGTGTCGCCGTGACCGCCGATAACGGTTGCTTCAATATCCTTAATGTTGACGTCCAATGCGCGGCTCAGGTAGTATTTGAAACGCGCGCCGTCTAATGTGCCTCCCAACCCTATCACTCTGTTACGCGGCAAACCGGATATTTTTACTGTGAGGTAACACATCGTATCCATAGGGTTACTGACAATGATCAGTTTTGCGTTCGGCGAATATTTCAACGCGTTTTCAACTACATTTTTTACGATCGAGGCGTTCACGCCGATCAGTTCTTCGCGCGTCATACCCGGCTTGCGAGGTATGCCTGACGTCACTACAATAATTTCCGAATTGGCAGTCGCTTCATAATCGCCCGTAACCCCTGTAACGCGTACAAAAATATCTGCCAGGGTAGCCGTCTGCATAATATCCATCGCTTTACCTTCGGCTAAACCCGCTTTGATGTCCATCAATATGATATCAGCCGTCACATTGCGCTTGGCTAAAACGTCAGCGCAGGTTGCACCAACATTACCCGCGCCAATAATTGTAATTTTTGACATAATTTCTTTATTTATTAGTTGTTTATTATTATTGCGCAACAAAAAAACGTACAAAAATACAACGATATTTTTAAATTAGGAAATTTACCGGCATAATAATTATTTATACCCGCTTCTGTCTAAATTTTGAAAAAATGCGGTAAATGGTTTGCAAAATAAAATAATACTTTTACCTTTGCACGTTGGATTAACATCCAGTGTTTGCTAATGTTACAATAACTGCGTAAAAAGCAATACCTTGAAAAGATTTTTACAAATATCCGGTATTCTCTTCATACTGTTTTCATGTGATAATGAGAATATTTATCAGATAAAAGGACAATTATCCAATGTAGAGGACGATATCCTGTATGTTGTATTTGAATCGTCCGAAACGATCTGTATCGATTCCGTTGCATGCAATGACAAGGGACGTTTTTCGATCTTTCACGAACAGGAAGAGGATTTGAATATCATTACGGTCTATTACAATGATCGCTATCAATCGTTTACCATATATCCGGAAGTCGGCAAACAGGTACAGGTGAAAGGTGATGCCCGCTATCCGCAGTTACTGCAAATAAAAGGAGGCCGGATCAATGACAAACTGTCCCAATTCAAAAAGAAAGCGGCGCCCATCCTCAAAGAACTGGCAGATTTGCAACAAAACAATACCTCATTTGACGGAGATGAGTCCATACATCAGTCTACTCTCAATCTCGAATTGAGGAAAATCGTGCAGGATTTTGTCGCAAAAAATCCGAAAGAAGAGGCGTCGGCAGCGCTTATCTCAGAATATTTTTCCCATCCCGATGAGTTCGAACAATCAGAAGGATTACTGCGTTTGTTATCTCCCGAACTGAACGATTTTTATATTGTCAGAAACAGGTGGAAAGAAATTGAGAAAGCTAAAACAACGAATGTGGGAGCTAAAGCGCCCGACTTCAAAGCAACAAATATTTATGGGCAAACCGTCTCTGTTGATTCATTTGCAAATAAACACTGTATACTTGCATTTACGGCTTTATGGTGCGATATGTGTCAAACGGAAGTCATGATGCTCGATGATATTGCTACCTCCCATGCGAATGACTCGCTGGAAATTCTGCTGATATGCCTCGACGACGATTTAATAGAAATTCGTGAAACAATAAGTAAGGATTCAATTCAGTGGAATATCATCGCTGATTCGGCAGGACAGGCGATTCGGTTATTCGAACTGTATAATGTAAACTCTTTGCCTAAATGCTTTCTCATCGATCAGGAAGGAATCATTAGGCTCAATACCATGAGTGGCGAGGAGTTGAAACAAAAAGTCGACGAAATAATGAATTAGTAATTAGTAATTAATAAAGTGTTAGTCAAAACCTTTGCATCCGCCGTATCCGGAATAACCGCAACAATTATCACCATTGAAGTTAGTTGTACCAAAGGTATCCAGTTTTTTTTAGTCGGACTGCCCGATGTAGCTGTTCGCGAAAGCCACGAACGTATCATTTCGGCTTTGCAGGTTAACGGCTATAAGTTCCCGAGAAGCCGGATCGTCATCAACATGGCGCCTGCCGACATCCGTAAGGAAGGCTCGGCCTACGACCTCCCTTTGGCTATCGGCGTTTTAGCCGCAGCCGGCGATATCGATGCTTCGCTTCTTGATAAATACATGCTGATGGGTGAATTATCGCTCGACGGGAGCCTGCAACCGATAAAGGGTGCGCTTCCTATCGCCCTGAAAGCTGCCGAAGAAGGATTTAAGGGCTTTATTCTGCCTCAAAAAAATGCCTGCGAGGCAGCTGTCGTGGAAAATTTGGAAGTCTTGGGCGCTGATAATATAAAGGAAGTAATTGACTTTTTCAGCGGTAAAGGAAAAATCGCGCCTACCATCGTGAACGCTTATGAAAACTACTTAGCGCATCATCTCTGCTTCGACATTGATTTTTCCGATGTAAGAGGACAGGAAAATGTAAAACGCGCATTGGAGGTGGCAGCTGCCGGCGGTCATAACATGATCATGATCGGACCGCCGGGAAGCGGCAAGTCCATGCTGGCTAAACGACTGTCAACCATACTCCCACCACTTTCCCTTCCGGAGGCGCTTGAAACGACAAAAATTCATTCCGTTGCCGGCAAAGTCAGCGAACGAACGTCTCTGATTGCTCAACGCCCCTTCCGTTCTCCGCACCATACAATATCGAATGTTGCCATGGTGGGTGGCGGCTCCTTCCCGCAACCGGGCGAAGTCAGCCTGGCGCACAATGGCGTTCTCTTTCTGGATGAACTACCGGAATTTAACCGTAATGTACTCGAAGTATTACGCCAACCGCTTGAGGACAGGCATATTAACATATCAAGAGCGCGGTTTTCGGTCGACTATCCTGCCGGATTTATGCTCGTCGCCTCCATGAATCCCTGTCCGTGCGGCTTCTATAACCACCCTACCCGACCCTGTACCTGTCCGCCGGGCGCCGTTCAAAAATATATGGGCCGCATCTCCGGCCCGTTATTAGACCGTATTGATATTCAGATAGAAATCACGCCCGTCCCCTTTGAAAAAATATCCGAACAAAAACCGTCGGAGACAAGTATGAATGTACGTGAACGTGTAATAAAAGCACGCGATATACAGAAAAAGAGATTTGAACCCTACAAAGGCATCCATAGTAATGCACAAATGGATGCCAAACATTTGCATCGCTATGCCGAACCCGATGCCACCGGCCTGACGCTACTTAAAAACGCCATGCAGCGCCTCAACCTTTCGGCACGCGCCTACAACCGCATCCTGAAATTATCGCGTACCATCGCCGATCTGGAAGCGACGGATACTATCCAGTCCCATCACCTGGCCGAAGCCATCAATTACCGAAACTTAGACAGGGAAAGTTGGGGTGAATAATTTAAAGGCACGCAGATGACACAGATGATCATGATTACCAGAACTGAAAAAATAATTTTTTATAACAATGAGACACATATATTTAGTATTACTTTTTACGGCATTAGTTGCCTCTGCTCAAAATGAGCCACAAACATTGAAAATGCGGGTAGCCACCTATAACCTTCGTATGGACACGTCCGCCGACAGTATGAACGCCTGGTCGTTCCGAAAGGATAAAATGAAAGCGCTCATCCAGTACCACGATTTCGATATCGTAGGAACGCAGGAAGGATTTCACCACCAGTTACTGGACTTATGCGAAATGCCGGGATACGCCTATTTTGGCGCCGGGCGCGATGACGGCCTGACAGCCGGCGAACATTCGGCCATTATCTACAAAACCGACCGGTTTAAAATCCTGGAATCCGGTAATTTCTGGCTGAGCGAAACGCCCGACATACCCGGAAAAGGATGGGATGCCACCTGCTGCAACCGGATTTGCTCGTGGGTAAAATTTAAAGAATTGAATTCCCAACTGGAATTTTACTTTTTTAACGTTCATTTTGACCACCAGGGCGTCGTCGCACGTCAGGAATCGGGCAAACTGATGGCGAAAAAGATCAGTGAAATTTCCTCCACTGTTTCGGTAATCTGTACCGGCGACTTCAATTCACGTCCCAATACCGAACAGATAAAAACCATGAGCAGTATCATGAAAGATACCTACCATTTCAGTAAAATGCCCCCCTACGGACCCGTTGGTACCTTCAATACCCGCTTTTCGAATCCCATCACCCCGAACCGGATTGATTACATCTTCGTATGCAACGATTTTGAAGTCCTGAAATATGCCGTGCTGACCGATAGCGACAATCAATGGTATCCATCCGACCACCTGCCGGTAGTCACCGATCTGGTATTAAAAGAAACCAAATATAATCATTGAGATTAAACGATAACATTTGTTTTTATTTATGAAACATGATACACTTATATATATTAAAGTATGAAGACACATTTTATTATTGTGTTACTTGTTTTTGTGACTGGTAGCACGAATCTATTTGCGCAAATTATTGAACGTCCCCGTCCGGCAGAATGGAACCAATTAGTTGAAGGCGCCCGTTTCATCGACAGGTTTCTTCCAATGCCTTCCGGGTTTCTGTCCACTGATACCTGGGGCGCTGAAAATGTAGTACCCCGTTACATCGACAATGGTATTGAAAACCGAAAATGGTCGTTCTGGGGTGGTAATGTGCTACGCGGTGACGATGGAAAATATCACCTTTTTGTATGCGGATGGCTTGAAAGCTCGCCCAAAGGACATCACGAATGGTCAAATTCCATTGTGTTTCATGCCGTTTGCGACAACTCAATCGGGCCGTTTGTGGTGAGAGATACCATCGGAAAAGGGCATAACCCTGAGGTTTTTCGTTTGAAGGACGGTCGGTATGTGTTGTATGTCATAAATGGGCGCTACATTGCCGATAGCGTGAATGGCCCATGGACATACGGAAAATTTGATTTCGACCCGCGCGACAGGCGAATCATCGAAGGATTGTCCAATCTGACTTTTACACGACGTAACGACGGTTCGGTTCTGATGGTTTGTCGCGGAGGTGGCATATGGATCAGTCAGACAGGATTATCACCCTATTACCAGATTACCGATAAACGCGTATATCCGGATGTGGAAGGCCGTTTTGAAGACCCCGTTGTTTGGCGCGACAGCGTGCAATACCACCTAATCGTCAATGACTGGCTGGGACGCATCGCTTTTTATCAGCGTTCAAAAGATGGCATTTACTGGGTAACCGACCCCGGAGAAGCATATACGCCGGGAATTGCCTTGCATGAAGACGGTCTGAATGAAGACTGGTTCAAATACGAACGAATAAAAATACTTCAGGATGAATTCGGACGTGCTATTCAGGCAAATTTTGCAGTTATTGACGTATTGAAGAATGACGACAAGGCAAGCGACAATCACAGTTCAAAAAATATCAGTATCCCACTCAATCCCGGCCTCTTACTTACCATTCTTGATAAAAAGCCAATTACCTCTAAAACATCGACTATCCGTGTAATGATAGCTGCCGAAAAAGGATTCAATCCGCAAACAGATGTTGACGTCGCATCGTTACGCTTTGGCGCTTCATCAGAAGTGAATTATGGAAGAGGCTGCAAAGCATTGAAAACCGAAAATAACGGCGCCGACCTGATTGTTGTTTTCAACGGGCAGGGTAATGGTATTACCGATAATGAATTTGCACCCAAATTGATTGGCAGGACAAAATCTGGCAAACTTCTATTTGGATATGCAAAATTACCATGGGTGAACTATAATCCACCTGTACTGTCGGCGCGTTTACCGGTATTTTCACCGTCAACCAATGGATTCAATCTGGATGTAGAAGTTCAGAACTTTGGTGAAGTCCCGTCAGCAAAAGCCACCTTGAAATTAGAATATGAGGATAATGGCAAAATGTCAGTGATAGGCGCTGTTACATTGCCTGCACTTAATCCTTACGAAAAAACAAACGTAAAACTATCATGCGGCAACCTTTTTGAAAAAGGGAAGGAATATATTTTTTTGACAACTATTCAATCAAAACAGCAAAACACCTTCACGAATACGCTTAAATCAGTCCCTGTAAAGGAATAACTTTTTTTTAACGTGATTATGGCGTTCTTAAATCATTAATCACTAAAATCTTTTGCCTATGAAACAATAATAGAAATAATTACTATCCGTCAGGTTATTAGCCTGAAAAAAGATTCTCATAATTTAATACCAATTTAATAATTTTTTAAAAATAATCGTATGACAAATTATTCAATAATTAATTTTTTTGTTCACATGAAAATGATGGCTAAAATGCTGATATTTATTACGTTAACATTTTACACAACGATGATTTTCGCCGAAGAGCAGCGATATCCTGAAACATCGAACATAGCACAACAGGGAATTACTGTTACGGGTATTGTTACCGATCAGGGCGATCCCTTACCTGGCGTTAATGTTACCGTTAAGGGAACAACGAACGGAGTAATGACTGATGTTGACGGTAATTATCAAATTACTGTTCCAAATTCGAATGCCGTATTACAGTTCTCTTATGTTGGATATATCACCATCGAAAAACAAGTGGGCAATGAGCGCGTAATCAATATTGAGTTAGTTGAAGACACCCAGCGGCTGGAAGAAGTGGTGGTAGTGGGTTACGGTACGCAAAAGAAAGTGAACCTGACCGGCGCCGTTGCTACCGTATCAGGTGATGATTTGGTTAAGCGTCCTGTGACGAACCCGTCAACCATGCTGCAGGGTCTGGTACCCGGACTGTCCGTAGTTCAAGGTACAGGTCAGCCCGGTGAAGAACAGGTCTCGCTGCGTATTCGCGGACAGGGAACTTACAGTAGCGCCGGTTCTGATCCATTGGTACTCATTGATGGGGTGCCGGGTAACCTGGCAAATCTGAACGCTAACGATATTGAAACCATTTCCGTGTTGAAAGATGCAAGTTCTGCTTCCATGTACGGAGCAAGAGCAGCCAATGGCGTAATCCTGGTAACGACAAAAAGCGGAAAGGAAAATGATTTCAGGGTTGCCTACAACCTGAATATTGGAATACATAAACCTACGCGCATGTTGGAAATAGTTACCAACTCAGCACAATATATGCGTCTCTACAACGAAGCAAAGACCAATTCGGGTATAGCCAGTTCGACGACTATATATCCCGATGACGTTATTGCACTATATGAAAATGCTACGGACCGTATAAAATACCCGAATTTCGACTGGGTAGGCTATATGGTTAATCCGGCTACCGTGCAAAACCACAACCTTTCAGTCAGCGGGGGAGCCAGAGGTACAACCTACAACATCTCATTGGGTTATGTTGACCAGCCTGGTACCTTTCGCGGGTATAAATTCGACAAATATACTTTTCGTACAAATATCCAATCGAAACTGAAAGACTGGATTACGGTAGGATCCAATATAGCGCTGGAGCGTGGCGACCGGGTGCGTTCGGCTCAGGGCGAGGACGATGCATTCCTGTCGCTGTTATCACAGCCGCCTACTTACATGCCCCAACTTCCTGATGGCAGATACACATTTAAGGCATATGCACATGAATACAACAACAAAAACATGGTGGCTATTATGGATAACGACGTAACGCAACGGTTAATTGGATTCGATGTCAATGCCCAGTTGTGGGCAGAAGTGAAGCTGTTTAAAGGTTTGACCTGGTATACCAAAGGCGCTGTTAACTTTGTAGACAATACGACAAAAGAATGGCGACCCGTTGTGCCTTTATATCATTTTCATACAGGCGAATTTGCACAAAATCTGGATGTGGGAACGACCGGTCTGACCGTCGAAAACGGACGCACCTGGTATACCAACCTGTTTACATACCTGCGGTATGATGCTTCCATTGCTAAAAATCACAATATTGGATTGCAAGTCGGGTATAGCCAGGAAACCAGCCGATATGACAACCTTCGCGGTTATCGCCAGCAATTTTTATTTGACCTGCACGAACTGAATGCCGGTACCACCTCAAATTATTCCAACAATGGCTATGCGTACCAGTGGGCTTTGCTGTCGTACTTTGGACGGTTGAATTACGATTTCAAAGGAAAATACCTGTTAGAAGTCAATGCCCGTTATGACGGCACATCGCGTATGAATAAGGACAATAGATGGGGGTTGTTCCCCTCATTTTCAGCAGGCTGGAGGCTAACCGAAGAAGAATTTATGAAAGATTTGAACCTTACTTGGCTCAATAACTTTAAAAT
>Ga0082212_10007152_pt1 | contig 14839 bp, 16 predicted proteins | sample TergutNt197P3_FD_71548 | JGI IMG/M metagenome (GOLD analysis project Ga0082212, IMG submission 71548) | Neocapritermes taracua P3 segment gut microbial communities from Petit-Saut dam, French Guiana - Nt197 P3 | ecosystem: Host-associated > Arthropoda: Insects > Digestive system > Gut ... | reverse complement strand
GATTAATCACGTATAAAAGACTTGCTGTCAAAGAAATTGTTATCGGTTTGCGCCGATAGCAATTTTTTTATTTCCAGAAAGGTTCTTTTTGCCAATTATTGAAAAATCCCATTTTGTAGATTGGAATATCGGGATGACTGTCAAACAGCGACAACAGTTTACTTTTGATTTGGTTGTTAGGATTTATTGCATCGCAAAGGTAAATCATTGTAGATATAACAACAAACGGCTTTTTTTCCTGTACCGGTGTTATTTCATACTGTAACCATTGGTTGCGCGGTTTTTGCGGCAATATGGGACGTTTCAGTATGTTGCGACCAAATACGCGTGAATGGTGGGCAATAACATTGCGTAAATAGGATATTGCCGCCAGCCAGCTTGACAATTCGTTGATTGAATTTAATCCAAATTCGTGTGTAATACGAGATTTTTGCGGAAGTTGAGGTTTCAAATTGCTATATATCTTTGAAAGTGTACCGAATGACGCAACTTCAAATATTAACCAGACGTCTGGGTTTTCTTCAGGATAATTTTTACGAAATTCTTTTGCAAAACCTTCGCCGGTTCTCGCAAACTCGGTTTTTAATTCAGTCAGACTGTCTTCGTGTTTGGCTTTGTCTATCACAAGGCTGTTGTCTAAATACCAAAGTCCGCCGTATGCCTGTGACAGGTGATAAATAAGTTTGGTACGCAGGGCTATTTCGATAAATTCAATAGCGTCAAACAGAATAAGCCGTAATTGCCGGTCGAAATTGTAACGGGCAATAACATCTTCAAAATATGAATTTTGTGCAAAAACATGATTTACACGGTCTGTTTGCATATCCCACCAGTAACCTTTCAGACGAAAGTAACTGATATGGTTTAAGTAGAAAGTCGCCGTCTGTTCGTCTTTCACCAACATTCCCCTTGATTTGAGCAGGGCGATCTGTTCTTCAATCGTTCTCGAATCTTTATTTACAGCCATTTATATAAAGAAATAACCCGCCGGCAGTTCTTATGGGTTGTCAACGGGTGTTGTTATTTTTAACAGGGCATAGCCCATTTGTTACCAATTTTTCGGCTGCAAAGATAGTCGAAGTTTTTTTGAAAACAAAAATTTTTTCAGTTTTTTACCATTTTTTTACGCATTAAGAAAAAACAAAACCGATTCCAAACTCATCGTTGAATTTTACCGAAGCATCGAAACTGTTGCCCTGTTTGCTTCTGAAGCCTTTTAACACGCCTGTTTTTCCCTTTTTTATCAGTTCGACAATTTGATTGTCCGTCAGGTTCTTGCCGCATATTGACTTGAAAATAGTCAAGTTACAAGCCGGATTGCTGCATTTGGCTACTTTTGCATATACGGTGATATTGCCCGATTTGCATTTGGGACATTCCAAGTTTTGCCTGTTTGCAGGCAGTTCCGCGCTTGATATTTCATCAACTACCCTTTTTGTATATTCGCGTATACTTTCAGAGAAAATGTTCCTGTATGAAGGCTCTTTCTCTATTCTTGCAAGTTTGCTTTCCCAGTCGCCTGTGAGGGCAGCATCGGCTATTTGCAGTCTTTTTACCGCTTCATACAGTTGCAAGCCCTTTTGCGTTGGTATCAGGTTCTTTCTGTCACGTTCCATGTAACCGCGCTTGAAAAGCGTTTCAATGATGCTCGCCCGCGTTGCCGGAGTGCCAATTCCCGAACCTGCCATTGCTTCGCGCCGTTCTGCATCTTGAATTTCCCGACCGGCGTGTTCCATTGCCGCAAGCAAAGTTGCTTCGGTAAAAAACGGTTTCGGTTTCGACTGTTTTTCAACCATGTTGCTGCAAAACATGGTAAACTGCTCACCCTCTTTCAGCGACGGCAAACGTTGATTATCCTCGTCTTCCCGCTTTTCTTCCTCATGGTTAAACACATTACGCCAGCCTGCCGTTTTGATTTTTCCGCCTTTGGTCTCAAACAACATGCCGCTTTCGCTTTCTGCCTGTACAATCAGCACGTCCTTCACGCATTTTGGCGAAAAGGCTTCAAGCATACGTCCTGCAATCATTTCATAGACGGTTTTTTCGTCTGCTGCAAGTTTTTCAGACGTGTTGCCGGTGATGATGAGCGCATGATGGTCGGTAATCCTGTTATCGTCTACGGAGCGTTTATTCAGGCTTTCCATATCCATTCGGGAGGCATAACCGCCAAATTGCGGATGTTTTTGCAGGCTGGCTATAAGTGTTGGTATTTCTGCAAAAACGTCCTGCGAAATATAACGGCTGCCTGTTCGCGGGTATGAAATCATTTTTGCCTCGTACAGTTTTTGTGCAAACGCAAGGGTTTGTTCCGCCGAAAAGCCGTGCTGCCTGTTAGCCTCCTGCTGCAACGATGTAAGGTCGTACAGAAGTGACGGCTCCTGTGCGGTTTCCTTCCGTTCAATCTTCGTAATGCGTATGGTTTTGCCATGCACTAATTTGTCGTACAGTTCCGCTGCCTGCGCCCTGTCGTGTATTTTTTCTTTTGCGGTCATCAAAAACGATATTCCGTCTTTTTCAATGCCGGCTCTGAAAATCCAGTACGGCGCCGGTTTGAAATTGCGGTTTTCGTGGAATCGGGCGCAAACCATCGCCAAAGTTGGAGTTTGCACCCGTCCGAGAGAATTGTTCTTGTCGCCGGTAATCATCGACAGTGCGCGGCTTGCGTTAATTCCCACGAGCCAGTCGGCTTGCGAACGCGCTTCGGCTGCATAATACAGACCGTCGAAATCGCTGCCGGGCTTTAGATTTTTAAATCCTTCGGTTATTGCCCTGTCGGTCAATGAACTTATCCACAGCCGCGAAAACGGTTTTTTGCAGTCCAGCAGACTGTAAATGTTGCGGAAAATGAGCTCCCCCTCTCTACCCGCATCGGTTGCTACGATTATGGATTCGCAGCGGTCGAATACCGTTTTGATGACTTTCAACTGTTTCAATGCCGATTTGTCCGCTTCGTAGCCGTTTGCCGTTTTCTCACGGCGCGAAACAAGTTTGAACGCACTCGGGATAATCGGTATTCTGGTAATGCTGTATTCTTCGGGAGGAGCAAGTACGGCTAAATGTCCGAAAGCCCAGGTTATCATGTATCCGTTACCTTCGATGTAACCGTCCCTTTTTTCACTCGAACCCAGAACGCGGGCTATATCCCTTGCAACAGAGGGCTTTTCTGCTATTATTGCTTTCATATTTTTCAATTTTCAATTTTTAATTTTCAATTTTTAATTAAAAAGGAACGCGGATGACGCAGATTTTATGGATTTGCGCAGATTTTTTTCTAATCGTTGCCATGCCGTCCGCGCCATCCCGTTCCAAAGGTTAATGTTAATTTTGCTGTTCGGGTTTGATACCGCAAATTTCCAGCATTGGCACATTGCCCTCGTCTACAATCTGGAGTGTCGCATCCATAATGATTTCGATTCCAAGCAAAGTGAGGTGAAGCGAAATAACGCTGACCTGTTCGCCGTTGAGTAACCGTTCCAGGTCGCCGTTGCGTTCAAGTTCCTCCTTGTGAATACCGATGCCCTCAAGGTCGTCCCAGTTTACGTCGGTTTCTTTTATTTTCGTATTCTTCGATAATGTATTCATTTTCTTATGTTTTTTAAAATGGTTAAAACTACGATACTTTACGCCTGTTTGCAGGTTTTTTGTTTTTTTCCTGCTGTTCGGCTTTATTTGCCGTCTGCTGTTCGGCTTTGCTTTCAGTTTGCTCTTTAACGCCCTGAGTTTGCCTTGCCGCATTTTCAGACTGACCGGCGACTTGACGCGGCTTGTCGGGATTTTCAGTGTAATAATCCAGTTTGCCCATCCTGTCATTTACCTTCACCCACGACGAAAACTTCTCGCCGTTGAATCCGGTCATGTCTTCCACAAGCACGGACTTTCCATCCTGAAGTTGAGTACGCTGAGCGTTGTTCAGTTTCACGCCGTATATTTCCTGCGGGATTTTAAACTGCGGTCGTTCGTCGAAACCGTCGGGAGTTTTTGAATAGCTGATTTTTCCCGTTTCGGTATCCGCCTTCACATAACTTGAAAACTCTTCGCCCTTGCGGTTTACCATGTCGTAAAGATAAACGGGTCTGCCTGCTCGAAGTTCTTCCCTGTCTTCGGGCGTTAATTTAACGCTGCATATTTCCTTCGGTATGTATATCTCACGGTTTCCTTCGGGGCTGTCGGGATTGTAGGACGTATATTCCGGATTGCCGTTTGCGTTCAACTTCACAAACGCGGAAAAACTCCGACCGTCCTTGCTTTTCATGTCTTCAAGAAGGATTGCCTTTCTGTCGTTGAGGTCCTGTACCTGCTGCTTGGACAGTGGTACGCCGCCGATTGCCTCCCTGTTGAACTGACCGTCGTTGGGAAAGATGTATTCTATCCCGCGTCTGTCGGCGTTGAGTTGCAGGTGGGCGCTAAATTCCTTGCCATTTTTGCTGATAAGGTCGTCGAAAAATAGTGCCTTGCCTTCGCGCAATGCCTCTTTTTCATGGTCTTGAAGCGTGACGCCGCTGATTTCGTTAGGTATGAATACCTTGTCAGCTCTCGTTCCGCAAAGTTCATTAGTCAGTTTGTCGATACTGATAATATACGGTACTTTTTCGCTTTCTCCTGCAAAAGCAATCTGCGCCACACGTCCCATATTTCCGGTTTCGCGAAGATTTTTCTTATCCTCGTCGGAAAAGATGTGTCCGAAATATGGTTTGTCCAGTTCGGGCTGTTTGCGAAGTCCGTGCATTACGAGCGCCACCTGACCGTCCTGTGTTTGCTGGAAAGAGAGGCGGGCGTCGGTTTTAAGAATTGCCGAGCCGAAGTTGCATCTAATAGGCACTAAACGGTTGGTTTTGTAGCCCTTGAGCATATCGTCCAGCACTCCCATTTTTACGAGGTCGTCGCGCGAGACGCCGAAATTCTTTAACTGTTCCCAGTTAATCATCGCCTCCTGATAACGTCTTTGCGAGGCGGGTTCCGCTGTTGCGAACCGTGTTTGACTTGTTTGACTTGTTTCCATTTCGTCTAAATTTAAAATGTTACTATTACTATAATTATTTCTATTACTGTCGTTTTCCCATTCAAATATTCTTGAAACAGGCTTTACTTCATGTTTTCGGAAAAATTCCCGCATCGTTTCCGACGGTTTTTCCGAGAAGAGTTCCCTCATACCTGAGGATACCCTTTTTACTTCTTCGAGCGGCGCCTTGAAGAACCTGAATTGCATCGGGTCTTTCCCGCTCAGCCGAAAGTAGTTTGCCGCGAAGTTTTCGAGGATGCTGCTATTCTTGATGTTCAGATAGGGCGGACTTTCGAGGTTTATTTTGTCAAACCTGTCGGTTTTGCCCCGTTCTTCACTCGCAACGCGGATTGATTTTTTGTCCGTGTTGACAACAAGCAGGATTTCCGGCGACTGTTCGGGCGCTTCCGTCTGGACGACTGTTCCGTCCCTGATTCTATTTTCTTTATTCATACTGTTTTTTATTATTAATATTAAAAATGAAATAAAAATTTATCGGGGCAAAAATAATATGTAAAATATTGCAATGTAATCAGTTGTCGGCATTTTTCGATGTTTGTCGGCATTTGTCCGACATGTAAACCTGTGGACGGACTGTCCAAATTACATTTTTTGTTTGGAAAAAATGGTTATCTTTGCACTTCAAAATAAAAGTAATGAGTAAAATATCAAAACATAAAAACGAACTTCAACTCGCGGATACCGAGTCTGAAAATATATTGTTTTCCAATGTTGCTCAAATCATTGAAAAACGGAAATTCAATGCAATATCGGCTGTGAACAGTCAGATTGTTTTGATGTTTTGGGAGATTGGCATGTACATTAACTCCGCTATTTTGGGAATGGAGCGTGCAGAATACGGAAAAAGGATTGTCGTTACATTGTCACGACAATTGGTTGCGAAATATGGCAAATCGTTTGAAGATAAAAATTTGCGTAGAATGATGCAATTTGCAAGCCAATTTGATGATGAACAAATTGTCGTTACGCTGTCACAACAATTAAGCTGGTCGCACTTTCTCGTTTTGCTTCCGCTTAAAACAATGGAAGAAAAATTGTATTATGCTGCCGAAACCGCCAAACAATTACTCGGTGTGCGAGACTTGCGGCACATAATTTCTCGTAAAGCTTATGAACGCAGAGAAATTGCAAATCTACAAATAAAACCTGACGGCGATATTCCTTTTAATGCCTTCAAAGACCCGTATTTATTAGATACTTTAGACTTGAAAGATAGCTTTTTGGAAGGTGATTTGGAAAAAGCAATTCTGTTAAGTTTAGAAAAATTTATAATGGAATTTGGCAAAGGTGATTTTTGTTTTGTTGAAAGCCAAAAGCGAATGATTATTGATGGCGAAGACTTTAAGCTGGATTTATTGTTTTATCATAGAGAATTGAAACGCCTCGTTGCCATTGATTTGAAAATTGGACGTTTTATGCCTGCATACAAAGGACAAATGGAACTTTATCTTGCCTGGCTGAAAGACAATGAAATGAAAGAAGATGAAAATTCACCTATTGGAATAATACTTTGCACTCAGGCACAGCGACAACGCATTGAATATTTGCAACTTGACAAATCGGGCATTGCAGTTGCAGAATATTGGACAAAACTTCCGCCGAAAGAACAGTTTGAGAGTAAGATACGGGAAATTATGGCAGAGGCGAGAGAACGTATTGAGCGTGGAAAATTGCTCGGAACTTCAAACGGGCAAAAGCAAATAAACTATTTTTTGGAAGAAAGCAGTGATGAAAGTGACGATAAAGATTAAATAAATTGCATCCGTAGCTCAGTGGATTAGAGCGCCGGTCTTCGGAACCGGGTGTCGCAGGTTCGAATCCTGCCGGGTGTACATAAAACGAAAAAAGCGGGAAACCCCGCCCAAACAGAATAACAGGAAAAATTTACGCTACCTTTTTTCTGTTTGCCGATTTTTGAGTTTGAGTTTCATTTTGCCGATTTTCAGACATGCTGAAGTTTTGGCGCGGTTTGTCGGGATTTTCAGCGTAAAATTCTAATTTGCCCTGTTTTTGGTTCATTTTCACAAAGGCAGAAAACTGTTTTCCGTTGTTGTTCATGTCGGCAATATATACGGGTTTGCCTTCCTGTAACTGCGTTTTTTGCAGTTCGTTAAGCGCAACGCCTTTTATTTCCTGAGGAACATTATAAATCGGATTTGTATTGAAACCGTTTTGCGAAAAACAGACTTTTTGAGTTTCGGGGTCAATTTTTACAAAAGCCGAAAATGCCTCGCCCTTCTTATTGTGCATATTTTCAAGGAAAATTGAATTTTCTGTCCGAAGGGCGTCCTTTTCGTTCTGCGACAGCGGTACGCCGCCTATACTGTTTGGAACGCGCATTTCGCGAAGTTCAGGCGGGATGTCGGGATTGTGAAGTGAAAATGTCGGATTGCCGTCTTTATCGAGTTTTACATACGAAGACATTGACGTACCGTCCTTTTTCTGCATACCCTCGATAAAAATAGTCCTGTCGTTAAACAAATCTTCGTTTTGCTTTGCAGACAGCGCAACACCGCCGATTGTAGAATACTCGTGTCGAGCGGATAACGCTGCCGGTACTTTGGCTAATTCATTTTGAATAAACTTGTTTTCATCCAATACTTTTGTCCCTTTGCCAAAAAAGTTTTTCACTCTGTTAAAAGCCTTTCCTACAGCATTACCCGCTCGTTTTAACAGCGGGACTTTTCCCAGCCCTTTGCCCGCTAATTTTCCTGCCGCTTTCAATCCATTCCACAGCACTTTACGAGCCATGAACAGTAACGTTAAACCGAGCCCATTAAGCAACGGCTTTGCCATTCGCCATAAAAACCTTAATAATAACCTCATAACTAAATATTTTAAAAATTTGTACAATAATATATCGGTGCGAAAATAGTGTACAAATATTTGTATTGTAGTTACGTAGCGGCATTTTTCGATGTTTGTCGGCATTTGTCCGACATGTAAACCTTGTGGACGGACTTGTCCCAGTCTGTATTTTTATTAGTTATAAAACACGCACAGCCAAACACATGGCGGCTCGCTTGACGTATAAATTACTCTATGACGTTCATACGGTTTAATCAAAACTGTGTCGCCTTTCGACATATCAACAGTTATACCGCTTTCAAATTCAATTATTGCGTTGCCCTCCAAAAGAACAACAAATTCCGTTTCGGCTTGGTCGTACCAGCCGGATACCTGTCCAGTGCTGATAATACGTTCAATACGGATATTTCTGCTTTCAACAAGCACGGTCGTCAGTTCTTCCGGCAGGGGACGCGCTGGCAAATCAAATATGTTCATTGCGTTTCCTTACTTTTGAATTTGTACTGTAAACGCAGATTATTAGCCGAATATCCTATTTTACCTTTGCCTTAACTTCAGAAACAAACGACTTGACCGGTTTAAAAGCTGGAATATTGTGAGCCGGAATGATGATTGTCGTGTTTTTGGAAATATTACGCGCAGTTTTCTGAGCCCTTCCCTTAACGATGAAACTGCCGAAACCTCTCAGGTAAACGTTTTGATTTTTGGCTAACGAACCTTTTACGCTATCCATGAAAGCCTCTACCGTTCTCAAAACAGTAGCCTTTTCTATTCCGGTACTCTTGGCTATATCGCTTACAATGTCTGCTTTTGTCATTTTTTTTAGAAATATTTGATTTTAATTTACACTTTTCAGAGTGCAAAAGTATATAATTCAAATAGATTTTCAAAATTTTTATCAGTTCAATCCGAGGAATCTTATATCGTTTTTCTCTCGAATTTCCTCCTGTTCTTCGCAGTCGTTTTCTTGTACACGTTTACTGATTATTTCCAGAAATTCAGGCAGTTTTTCGAATGCTTTAATGATATCAACAGTTGTCCCTATTGCTCTGTCTGTTTGAAGAAGAGTTGCCAGCATGTAACATCCTTGTGTTGTAAATGCTTGAGATAAAGCAGTAGAAAATTTGTTGTTTTCAAAATTTTGGAACTTTCCCACAACTTCAGACTTTTCGCGGTCTGTCAATGAAATAAAAAACTCAGCCGGAAATTTTCGAGGGTTATTTTTTACGGCTTCATTGATTTCCCGTGTTTCTACTCCGTACAATTCGGCTACATCGCAGTCGAAAATGACACTTTGTCCGCGCACTGTTATCATTTTATTGGTTATGTCGCTGAACTTGACTATGCTGCTCATTGTTAATGTTTTTTTGATTTACACTTTTCAGAGTGCAAAAGTATATCATTCAATTAGATTTTCAAAATTTTATACGGTAAAATCGCAAAAAATGACTATATTTGCGGCTGTAAAATAAAAAATTGATTATGACAGTTTTTGATGATAATTTGCGACGGTGCAAACCGAAAGGCTTTTACGTCTTAATTGCAGTGATATGTCTGTTTTCTGCAAGCATATTTTTATTGCAGGCACAGGACGGCATTGCGCAGACGAACGAAACCGGAGACATTTCAGGTGGCGTATTGACCGAAACGCATGTCTATGAAAAAATGACGGCGTTGAAAATCAAGTATCCTGACGGACGGCGCTGGACAAACAGCAATCTCTACGTAGCCAACAACGGCTGTCGTGCGAAGGGTTGCGCCGGTTTTGCATACATTCTGAGCGACGAGGCTTTTGGCTCTCTTCCCGAAAGGAAACACAGGGATTTTGACAATATAAAAGTCGGCGATATTGTACGAATCAACAAAGACACACATTCCGTTGTCGTTCTTCAGATTGACGATGAAAAGGTAACGGTTGCAGAAGGCAACTTTAACAAGTCAATCAGTTGGAACAGAACAATCACACGGAAAGATTTTAAAAAACAGGGAAACTATATTTTAACAAGATACCCAAAGTAATTAATGAAAAAATATCCCTTTACTCTTTTATTAACTTCTTCAAATCAGGGTCATTCTTTATGCGAACTATCTCGTCGTCCACCAATTGCAGCACTTCTCGCTTTATACGCTCGTAGTTGAGTTGTATCTGCTCCTTCATCGTATCATCACCGTTGTCATCCTTGAAATCAACAATTTCAGGGATTTTTTTGTATTTAGCCGTTTCCTGATTCACTTTTTCAACGTCTACAACTATCTCGGCGTGAAATATCTTTTGGTCTATCCGTTCATCGAAATTGTCGGAAACCGCGCCCACAAACCAGCCCTGTGTTAGGTTTGATATTTTTGATGCAGGTATAAGACTGTCCATTTGAGTATTGATTGATGTAGATGTATCTTGCCGCGTGATGCTTAGCGATTGCCTTTTTTGCAGTATTTTTCCGAAACGTTCAGAAAGGCTTTTTGCCGTTTCGCCAACAACTTGACCGGAAAACACATTGCCTACGGTGTTTTGGATTACCTTGCTTTCCTTGTCGCCATAATCGCGCGTAAGTTGCGAAAAATCCTGAAAACCGAGGCAGACGGCGACTTTGTTGCTTCGGGCAGTGGCAATAAGGTTGTCCAAGCCGCGAAAATAGATGGTGGGTAATTCGTCGATGATGACACTGCTTTTGAGTTGTCCCTTCTTGTTGATGAGTTTTACGATACGTGAATTGTACAAGCCGAGCGCTGCCGAATATATGTTTTGACGGTCTGGGTTATTTCCCACGCAAAGAATTTTCGGCTCTTGCGGATTGTTGATGTCAAGGGTAAAATCGTCGCCGGTCATAACCCAGTACAACTGCGGACTTATCATTCTTGACAGTGGAATTTTGGCAGAAGCGATTTGCCCCTGCAACTGGTCTTGTGCGCCTCCTTCCCACGCATCCATAAACGGCGACAGGTAGTTTTCTAATTCAGCATAAGAGGTCAGAATTGGAAAAATATCGACATATTTGCGGTTTAGAAATTCTATCGCATGTGGAAAAGTGCAATATTTGCCATTCTGATATATCTTTAAAAACCAGATTATTGCCGCCAATAGTATAATTGGACTCTCGACGAAGAAATCGCCCTGTTTGGTTATCCACGTGCGATTCAGGTTTAGCATGATAGTGTAAGCGCTTTCGTAAGCATCCGAAATATCAGTCATAAACGCGGGATTGATAGGATTGCAGCGGTGGCTCTTGTGCGGGTCGTCAAAATTGATCACGTAGTATTTCGGTTTTATTTTATAACCGTTCAAATGATTGACGAGATGGTTGTAGGCTATTTCGGTGAGGTCTGGAAACTTGTAGTCGTAAATGTACATCGAAAAGCCCTTTTCAATCTGCTGCTTTATGTAATTGTTTACGATGGCATACGATTTGCCGGAGCCCGGCGTTCCCAATACGATGGACGCTCGGAACGGATTTACAACGTTAATCCAGCCGTCGTGCTGTTTTCCTTGATACCGAAACTTTGTAGGCAGATTGACGGAATATTCGTTTTCCATTTTACGCATTTCCTGCATGAACGATTCGTTTTCGCTGTTGAAAACGTCTTCCATAAGATTGTGTTTCAGCAGGCGGCTCATCCATATACCTGCAACCAACAGGAAAATATACCCCGAAAAGAGCGTAAAAATGTACAGCAATGCGTTTGCTACGATGGAAAACGGCAAATTCAGAATCCACCAGTTAAGGAAAAACAGTACAAAACCTGCTGCAAGGCACATATTTATGTTTTTCCACACGACATTTTCCGTTTTCACGCCTTTTGTACCCAGACACGACAATGCGAGAAAAAGCGCCGCAAATATCTTTGTCCACAAAATCGAGGAATAGAGCCCCGACGTCCGTTGAAAATTGAGCAGGATTCTATCTACAACCCCGATGTCAATTCCCAGATAACTGATAAACTGATAACAGTACCAGTAAATATGGATTACTCCAAATAAAATACTTATGGCTCGCATGAACTCCATCACCTTTGCCAAACCTCTTAAATCGTCTTCGTTTTGCATTTCTAAATAATTGATTAACTGATTAATTGATTAACTGAAAATTACTAATATTTTGGTCGGTACTTTTTCCTGCGTTTCCTTCTGAATGCGGCTTCTTCGGGACTTTCACCGTGCGCAAGCATGTCGAATACTCCAAATGCTTCTTCAAGAACGGAAAAATCGTTGTTTTTGTCGTTTTCGCTGCCGCTTTTCGTTTGTACCGGAATAATGCTTTTTGCCTGTTTTTGCGTGTTTTTGCTTTGCTGTTGCGGTTTTATACCTTCATTAAACCAGTTATTAAATACATTTGCCGAGAACTCCTTCCCCAGCCGCGAGCCGTTCATCACCGTTCTGTTTTCGTGGTCAATAAAGGTAACTCCGTAAATACGACCGTCGTCGTTGGTACGAAAAACAACATCCATAGCCTTTTCCTGCAATTTTTTCACAAATTCATCTTTTGTTCCGGCTGTTTTCATTGCATTTGAAACGATTGCTTTAGGAAGGCTTGTCAAGTCTTTTGTTTTGAATATCTGCGTGTTGTTGTTCATTATTATATTCAGTTTTTCAAAACCGTATGACTTGCCAAAAAGCGATGATTTGAAAGGATTGCTTGCAATTTCGCCTCTGTCATTTTTAGCGGCATAGACAATGCCGTTATATTCCCTGTCGAATTTTTCACCCTTGACATGCTTCACATCAATATTGTAGCATGATAGCAGGGCATTATACTCGCCAAAGGTTTGAAACCTGTACATCTGCAACAGAGTCCTGACGGTATTTGATATTTGCCGCTTAATATCGCCGCGTTCATAGTCAATTTTTTTGATAAAATTTTCGCCAAATTCGCGATTCTTTTTCAGTGCGGGGTGCAACCCGTACTTGATTTCGAGTTCGCGGCAAGCGTCCATGGAGCGCAATTTTTCAAAACTGTCGGATATTTTTTTCCCGTCTTCTTTCACTCGAACACTGACAATGTGAAGATGATGTCGGTCAATATCTTCATGCTTGTAAACGATAAACGGCTGGTCACCAAAGCCTATTTTTTGCATGTAATCCGATGCCAGCTGTGCATACTGTTCATCGGAAAGTTTGTCTTTCGGGTCGGGATTGAGCGAAATATGCACTACCGGTTTTTCTGTTCTTCTGTTTGCGTTAAGGTACGTTTCAAATGTAAAAAGAGAAAAGGGCATGTCTAAACTGCTTTTGCCTGTTCGATTTTCCATCATCCTGTTCTGAAAAATAACCCTTGCGTGACCTTCTCTAACTTTTTCCTGATTATACTCTATCGCTCCGAAAATTGATGTGCCGCTGTTGATTTTCGCTATCATTTTTACCTGTTTTTGATTTTACATTATTGACTTTTTATCAAATTTTTCAATCGGAAATTTTCCGTTTTCAAAGATTTTTTTCTCAAATTCATCGGTAATTTCCATCACTTTTTTGTGAATTGCCACCAGTTCAAAGGTTGCCTTTTCCAACTGGCGAAGCAAAACCAGCGCCCGTTTTTCAGAAAAATTTGTCTTGATTGCCTTAACGGTTTGATTGTAATTAACACCCACCGCTTGAAATTGCGAGTAAAAACTTGTAAGACGCATGTAAAAATCCATGCTTCCCTTGTCTATTTTGACAATTTTTATCGGCTTGTTCAATATGACTGATTTTAGGAACCGTGAAATTTCCGTCATGCCCGATTGCAGGTACATGGCGTTTAGAGAACAACTGTCCTTTTCGTTCAGGTAAAATACATACCTGTTCTTACATGGGTCGAGTTTTGGTTTGCGACCGCCCTTTTTTGATTTCTGACTACTATTTTCCATATATATTAAGTTTAAAAATATTTCGATACGATGCCGACTTTGGAGGCATCGTTTGTCCCCCGACTTCAGGTCGGGGGCAAGTTGGTTTTGAAGCACAAAAAGAATTTTTCGTGCTTCAAAACACAACTTGCTGTTTTCTCAGGAAAACAATTCCTGACGTCGGGTGGGCTTCATTAACGTGCGACATAAAATCGGTTTTTTATTCGTCGGGAACAAGTCCGTCAAAATATTCTGCAAAGGTACAGGGCATATCTCAAGGTTGTACAGGTACAAAGTCGGACAAAAGACGACAAACATCGACAAATGCCGTCAGAGTGATTGATATTCAAAATAATGAATGTTTATTTGCAGTGATTTTATAGATGGGCAGACCGAACGATTATCCGTTTAATGTTCAAACAGATATATACAGGTTGAATCATTTGAATCATGATATGTAAATAAAGAAGAAATGTTAATAAAGTAACTGTAAATGAGTATTAATAAAGAAATATACAAGTCTTCGCAAAAGGAAGGAAGTAATGAAGCAGTCAGGTCAGAAATGACTGATTACCGGCATATTTGCAAATGCAGGGAATATAATTGCAAATACGTTATGTTTTACGGTATTTCAGCAGGGAACCGTTCCTTGCACGTTTGTCGTGAATGTATGAAAATCTCGACGAAATACCTGAATAGAACAGATACAACTGCAAAGTCCTTTGACTGTAAATATATATATGTTCAAATATTTGTTCAGGGAATTTATGATAAAAAGGTAACAGTCAAACAAACAAGCAGTGATTTTGTTTATTCAAAATGTAATTGCAGACAAATCCTGACGGAAAAAATGAATGGAACACATTCATACAAGGCGTATTTATCAGGAGTTATTGTAGAAATTATTATTTGCATAGTTTTATGCAATGTATATAAATATTTACTATTTAATTAATTAATCATAAACTTATAAACATAAAAAATGGAACGAAAAAGTTTGTACGTTGCTTTCAGCAACCAGAAAGGCGGGGTAGGAAAATCGGCTTTTACCACCCTTGCCGCAAGTTACCTGCAATATGCAGGAGGTAAAAATGTAGCAGTTATTGAAGATATAAAAATTTGTTGTACATTTGCGATTATTATTAAACATAAAAACGTACTGATATGCTGAAACTTTTGGAGTTTATACGTGAA
>Ga0082212_10007151_pt1 | contig 14840 bp, 9 predicted proteins | sample TergutNt197P3_FD_71548 | JGI IMG/M metagenome (GOLD analysis project Ga0082212, IMG submission 71548) | Neocapritermes taracua P3 segment gut microbial communities from Petit-Saut dam, French Guiana - Nt197 P3 | ecosystem: Host-associated > Arthropoda: Insects > Digestive system > Gut ... | reverse complement strand
GAAATACGAAAGCAATAGATGGGCAGATGTACAATCTCTTATTCTTGATAAGCGATGTGAAGCGGCATAATAGCTCGTGGGATAGTAAGGTGCACTTTTAAAATATGCACCCGAATTAATATTATTTGTTGACAATTTAACAAGCGGTGTGCTAGTATTTAGGGGTATTTTATAACAATTATTGTCTAATTGCCCTTCTGAATCTCTGGTTACGTTGTCTGATGCTGTCTAATGCTGATTGTCGTGGTTTACTTCCCGTGGTTTGGTTGAGAGTATACTTTGGCGGAAATCAGCATAGGATGATTGTTAGACTTTATCAAGGGGGAATGACAGTATGGAGGAGAAAAAAATGCCTGTCTCGAATCTTGATGGAGCACAGAAACAGAAACAGAAGGGGTTCCTGGAGACCTTCGAAAAAACCAAATATTGGATATTTCGTAATAAGCCGGCCAAAGGGCAGGAGCGTTCAACTTTTGCTGATATTGAAAAGCGCTTGGCAACGGAATATGTGCATATTTATATGACTCCTAGGGATCCCAATCCTTATGCGCTTAGTCAAGATGAAATAGATGAACTCGATTTGTAGTTCTGCTGGGTATTAATCCGGACAGGGTTCTATGTTGTCGGGCATCTTGGTCGTGATCTTGGTTTACGATGGATTATTTGCAGGCCATTCAAAATAAAAGGTTTTGTGTGGCCTTTTCGCAGGGGATTGGGGATGGATTCCATGGAATGGCTTAAAAGAAACTTTGTATTATTACATATCGTTATGTGTTGCATGATTGTGATTCTTGTTTTGATTGCAGAACTGTTGAGGTATTTTGGCAATCCTGACTGGGTTTTGTATGGATTTTATAATTTGCTTGTTTCTAAGAATTGGTTTCTTCTCATTGATGTGGCGGTAAAGTCCTGCATAGTGATCGGGGGGGTTTCCATTTTTACCGGTATATTGACTAAAATTGATACACAGTATTACTGGGGACTGTTTTCAATCGCGCTCTGCTACATGGGTTGTTTTGCCGCCCAAAAACTTGACTTTGTTGCGGCGACGGTTGTTTTGGGCGTCAGCACGATTCTTTTGTTAGGGGCTTATCTCGTGGGGACGATTGTTCATATCTTGAACAGTTCAGTGTATTTTCGGAAGCAGATGCCCTTGTATGGATTCAGATTTATCAGAAAGAATCAAGGGTGTGCCAAAAGTATTCAGCAGACGATCAGCTTGGGAGACGCTGATTTCGGAGCGTCGGATCTTTGTGAAATTATTCTTAATAAATATGGCTTTGGGTTTAAACATAAGGAGATGGCCATTTACAATAGTCATGAGGGGTTTAGTCTCTTCTTTGATGCGGTCTTAAGTGATATTTCTGTTGCCTTGAAGAGCTTGAAGGACGGGACCGCGATCTTGGCTTTTGCCAAAGAGTGTTTGGAGGCGGTTCATAACACCTTCGGTGAATATGCCCAGGTGAAAGAAAGGAATATGGCAATTTTGGGATTTTATGCGGCATTATTGTATTCTGCCGCAGATGGGTTGAATCGGGATATGCGTCGCGAACTCTTCTTATATTGTTGTCGAGGTATGGATGGGTTTCGAGATATCAGGCGATGGATGATCATTGTGTTAGTCGAATTGTGGAATTTTACAGACGAGGAAGAGAACAAGGCGTTACGCCGACTGGAATTTGATCCTGATTGTTATTTCGATCATGAGGGCCGCATTTGCGGCAAGGATGCTTGGATTGTAGTGTTGTGGAACCATTGGATTGAAAAACGTCGGACAAAGTACCCGTATATTAACTTTACGCATACAAATGAGCGGTTCAAAAATTTCTTGTTAAAGAATGACTTTTGTTATTTTTTTGGAGCTTAACAATAAAAGGAGTAGGAGTGTAACCAGATGTCAAAATGGGATTCGATTGTTGTAAGTATTTTTAACGGAAGGTACAAAGCAGAGCCTGGAGATTCTGTATACGATGAAGAGGTATCTTATCGAACGATGGGAAGTCATGATTACATTACGATTACGCCTATGAAGGATGAAAACGGACTTCCGGAAATGAGAACGGTTACAACGTTAATCACAAAAACCCTTAAACCCGGAGAGTCTACGCTCAATCTATTTGCTGTAGCCACAGATTCTCTGAGTGCGGAAAAGTTTTGGCAAGATGATGATAGACCCCCGTTTCTGTTTATTTCCACAGTTCAACTTAGATTTGGAACGCCCTGTCCATCGAATGACAAATTTGAGGAGTATGTGGCGCAGCTTAAAGACTGTTTGAAAGGCATTCAAGGTGACGGAAACGGCGGTTTTATGGAGGAAATCAGTCAATTCTTAGGGCGGTCCGGCAGGGGTATCGGCAACAGGAGGTTCCGGTTTCAGGTGTATCTGTCTTTGGATTCCGGTGATCTGATTTTATTTATCAAGACGTACGAATACAAATTTGGTGAGATTCTTATGCAATATATTCAACAGAAGTTCGGGTTTTTGTATTACGGGTATTCTCTTGTGGGCATGGATTTAGAGCGTCTTGCCCAGACTGATGAGGCGGACTCAGAGATCATTCCCAAGGTGGGTGTGTGCTCGGTGGTCGTTGATACGAATAAATATAATGGCTGGTTTCAGGATCATTTTCGACAGTGTTATCCTTCGGAGCAACTTCCCTCTCAAACGAATGACAAAGAAGGGTACATTCATTTATCGCGCTTGGGCAATGAAGATATTTGTATCAATATCTTCAATTGCAGATTGTCTAAGCTTTGCGGAAATTTGTTGAATAACGGGGTGTTTTCACACGAAAACAAAGCCTTGCAAAAGGCTTGTATGCGGTTGCGAATACATGTTGATTCGGAATTCGTGGGGTTCTCGGCAGGCGGGGATCCTGTTCAGCCCGCCGGGATATCAATTATGCAAGGGTATACCAAGATTCGTAATGACCTTAATTTGCCCGTCGATTCCTCTACAGACAGGGCTCTAATGGAAATTTTTACTGCGTTTGCTCAATTGGAAACCAGCAACTTCGCTTTGGATGTTCTGGATTGTGTGCGAAATATTTATAAGGTGCTTATTAATGAGCTTTACGTCTTTCAGGAAAACAGGGAGGATGAGGGTATCCCGGAAGACGAGAAGTTCAGTTTAGAAGTGTTCAATAAGTCGTTGCAGTATTGTGCGACGGGAATTAGGTCCATAGTCAACGGATGTCTTCATGCGGATCGGATGTTTTTTCAATGCCCGGGATTCAACGCTGACGTCTATCATATTCCGGCAAAGCTGATGGTGTTTTTTGCCGCCTACGTGCATAGTTTTTCGGAATGCCTTATTGATGAGGATGATGAAAACGATTACCGGTATCTTTTGTCTTTCGATTTATACCAGCGAATGGATATTGACAAATTGTTTAAGTATCATTGCTTTAAGAATGCCAATCTCTTAAAAATCCGAATTCCGGTTGATAAACTTTTCGTTCCCGATATGTTGATGCAAGAATTGGCTCACGAGGTGGCCCATGTGACCGGGGGCAGCCTTATGTGCCGCAGCGAAAGATTTGAGTGTGTGTTGGATATGATATCCCATCTTGTTGCTGATCGTTTGCTGAGTATAAACATGTCCAAATACGATCTGTACAGAGAGTACACAGAAGTTTTTGCGAAGCTACTCAATGAATCTTCCTCGAAAATCAGGGAGGATCTCGAAAGGTATATTCGAGGGGAGATATCTCAGGATTTTCATAAGAGAGCAAATCAGGATCGCGGGGTGAAAGATAACAATCGTTACATCCTTAATTATGTGAAAGAGACGATGCGGGATGTTATGAAGGATTTCATGTCTGACTACAAGGCGTCACGCAATTTGTATAATCATATATGCGAATTGTTTAATAAATATAAAAAGGATCCTATATATAATAAATTGAACGTTTATCAGGAACTCTTCAATGTGCAGATTTGGCTCCTGAATCGGGAGTTGGAGGATTTCATTGACGCTATTGCAACATTGACATGCGAAAGTTACGCTGATTTGATTATGCTGTCTGTATTGGGCATTTCAGAAGAACAATATATCCAATTGCTTATTCGAATCTTGAAAACTGCCGGGAGCCCGTCAACCGAAGATATGCTATACCACGGGTACGGGGAGAGGATATTATCTGTGCTGCAGGCGGCATTCCCGGGGGAAAGCCTTATCCTGACAGAGAGCCCCAGCGAGCTCAATATGAGGGACAGTGAACAGAAGAAATTCATACTTGCGCTGAGACAATTTCAGAATCCGGGTAACGAAAGCCGGCGCATTCTCTCAAATAGGGCGATTTATTTCAATAACCAATACTTGAACAAGTGTAAGGTGCGAATTGAAGACCTTGTGAGGAGCGGGAAATTGGATTCTATCAGGGATCTCTATGCCTCGATTAATTCTGATAGTATTGTTGATAGTTTCCGGAGTATGCGTATTGCCTCATACAGATTTCGAGCGAAATTGATGAAAGAGATCCTGCAAGGGATGTTGGGTGACAAATGAGGGCGAAGAACTTGAGAGCTCCTGGTTTCTTTTTGGTTGTGGGCGAAGCCCACCCTATGGTATAATGCGGTAGGAAAGCTGTTGTGAAACTGTTGTGAATGAGAGACTGGGTATTGAAAGCTGTTGATATGAGCAAATGTCTGGCGGGAAATTCACCTTATATTCTTGTACTCGACCAGGGAACGACATCATCTCGGGCTCTGGTTTTCCATATGGAAACAGGAGATGTATTGGCTGTGGCTCAGAAGGAGATATCTATTTCCTATCCGCAGCCGGGCTGGGTCGAACAAGATGCTCTTGAGATCTGGCAGACTCAGCGGCAAGTGGCGAGAGAGGCCTTTGCGGCTTCGGGCCTGCAGGCTCAAGATCTCCGATGTTTAGGGATTGCCAACCAGAGGGAAACCATCATTATATGGGACGCTTTGACGGGGCAGCCTCTCTGTCCGGCGATCGTCTGGCAATGCCGCCGCAGTACCCCTCTTTGTGAGGCGCTGAAACGGGATACGAGGTGGGTTGAGGAAATGAGGGCACGAACAGGTTTGGCCCTTGATCCGTATTTCTCCGGAACCAAGATCGCTTGGTTGATGGAACATCAGGTGAATCTGCGCTCCCGTATGGAAAAGGGTGAGATTCTTGTGGGAACCGTCGATTCCTGGCTTATATGGAATATGACGGAGGACCATAGGCATGTGACTGATACCACCAATGCTTCCCGGACAATGCTTTTCAATATTAAGTCCCTTGATTGGGATGATTATCTTATGGAGCGGTTGAAGATTCCCCGGGGGGTGTTGCCGCAGGCTCTGCATTCGACATCGTGGTTTGGCAACGCGGGAGCGGGGTTCCTGGGGTGTCCTGTGCCGATCACGGGGGTTATGGGTGATCAGCAGGCTGCTCTTCTGGGGCATGGCTGCACGGAACCTGGGATGATCAAAAACACTTATGGCACAGGGTGTTTCTTGCTGGCGAACACCGGCAACCAAGCTTGTTTTTCCCGGCACGGGCTTCTGACTACTGTTGCCTGGAGTTCGGATGAGGCAACTTGTTATGCTCTGGAAGGCAGCGTTTTCACCGTGGGATCGGTTGTGCAATGGCTGAAACAGATGGGGTTCATTGAGACAAGTGACCAATCCGGCCCTGCGGCGATGTCTGTTCCCGATACCAACGGGGTTATGTTTGTACCGGCATTCAGCGGTTTAGGGTCCCCTTACTGGGATCCCCAGGCTCGGGGAATGGTGATGGGGTTGACGGGTGGCACAAAACAGGCTCATATTGTGCGGGCGGCTTTGGAAGCTATCGCCTATCAGAACGCGGTGTTGTTGGAAGCGGTTGCGGCAGACGCCGGGTTTGAGCCGAAGGTTATGCTGGTTGACGGTGGTGTGGCCCGGAATGATTTCCTTATGGGGTTTCAGGCGGATATTCTCAATATCCCTGTTGAACGTCCGCCTTCTCCGGAGGTAACGGCTTGGGGCGCGGCTTGTGCCGCGGCCGTGGGATCAGGATTGCTGGAGAGTATGGCGGATATTCCGGCGCAACAAGCGCCGCGGGTTTTTGAGCCAAAGATGGAGGAGGCTATGAGAGATCGGTTATTGAAAAAATGGAAGGATGCGGTTGATTGTGCGCGTTCCTGGAAATAGATCCCGTGTTGCTAGAGAATTGAAAAAGTGACATAATAATAAGCAGGAAAGGTGTTGTTGTTCATGAGTGAGAACGGGCGGAAGCAGGGCGAGTTGGAAGGCTTGTTTTATGTCATGTTTCTCGTTTTGGGTGTTACTTTGGGGCCTTTTATCGGGTATTTGATGAGCCATACCTTGCGTGACTCCGTGATTGGATTGGCGGTGGGCCTGGGTGTGGGTCTGAGTTGCGGATTGCTTTCGCATATCATTTTGCGGCAGCGCAGAAACGGAGGATAATATGAACGTTGGTCTTTTTTCGGATCCGTATTATCCTATTGTTGACGGCGTGTGCAATTCGATTGGTATGCTTAAAGCCGCCCTGGAGGGGCTGGGTCATGAGGTTCACGTTTTTACGACAACAAATCCGCTTATGGATGAAGAAGAGGTTAATGTGCACAGATCCGCCAGTTTGCCTTTTCTGCTGTTGCCGAGTCGTCGCGTGGGTATGCCTTACAACCCGAAGGCCGTTCTCCTGGTGCGACAACTGCACCTGGATGTGATTCATACCCATACGGAGTTTACAATGGGGACCTTCGGGATGGCTATGGCCAGGATATTGAAGAAGCCTCTGATACACACGTATCATACGTTATATGAAGACTATTCTCATTACTGGACTAAGGGGATTAAGTATTTTGAGAAGCCGTCGCGTAAGGCTGTGCGGGTGATGAGCCGCACGTTTTGCAACGCTTGTGACCGAATTATTGTTCCGACGGAAAAAACCAGGGATCTTCTGAACAGATATGACGTGCAGACGCCGATTGTGACAATTCCAACAGGGTTGATGTTGGAACGGTTTAGGCGGGAGAATATCGATGGGGATGAAGTGGCTCAATTGCGCTCGGATTACGGGATTGGGCCTGATGATAAGGTGATCCTGTTTATTGGTCGTATTGCCAAGGAGAAACAGTTGGAGGATCTTTTTGAGATTTTGCCGGAGTTTCTGGAGGCTCATGAGGATGTTAAGTTTGTGATTGTGGGCGACGGGCCTTGGCGGAGTGTTATTGAAGACGTTGTTGCGGCTAAGGGATTGAACAATCGTGTGGTGTTTGCCGGTGAGCACCCGTATGTGACGATCGGCAAGTTCTATCAGTTGGGGGATGTTTTCATCAACGCTTCCCAGACGGAGACCCAGGGGCTGACTTATCTTGAGGCCATGGCGGCGGGTGTTCCGGTTTTGGCGAGAGCGGATAAATGTCTGGAGGGTGTTGTTGAGAACGGTGTGAGCGGTGTGACTTTCGAAGATGTGGCTGAGGTGCCCGGTCATTTGGAGAGGATTCTGTTCGACGATGAATGGCGCGGTATGATTCGGACCAAAGCCGATGAGGTTGTCAGCGGGTATTCGGCGCTGGCTTTCGCCCGTAAAGTCGAGGCGGTCTATCGGGAGGCGATGTTAGATTACCGGTATTCCAAACATGAAGAGGAAGAAATACATGTTTAATACGGGTTTCGCCCGCAAGTATTCAGGAGTCAGGAGTCAGGAGTTATGAGTCAGAATGTTAAGGTGCTAACCATAAGCGATAAGGAGGAAGAGGTTCTTGAAAAATCATCATATTGATACCCTTTGTGTCCAGGCGGGGCATACACCTCAAGGTGGGGATCCCCGGGTTTTGCCGATTGTTCAGAGTACGACTTTCAAATATGATACCTGCGACGCCATGGGGCAGCTTTTTGATCTGGAAGCGGCAGGGTATTTCTATTCCCGTCTGGCAAATCCTACCTGTGATACAGTAGCACAGAAGATCGCGGCGTTGGAGGGCGGCGTGGCGGCTATGCTAACGGCTTCGGGGCAGGCAGCCTCGTTTTTTTCGCTTTTCAATATTTGCGGGGCGGGGGATCATATTGTCAGCACCGGCCCGCTTTATGGAGGGACTTTCAATCTTTTTAATGTGACTATGAGGAAAATGGGTATTGCGTTCACTTTCGTGGATCCGGACAATGATATTGAGGTGTTGAGGCAGGCTTTTCAGGCCAATACTAAGGCTGTGTTCGCGGAGTCGTTATCGAATCCCAGCGGTGTTGTCCTGGATATTGAGAAGTTCGCCGCGTTGGCTCATGAACATCAGGTGCCGTTGATTGTCGACAATACCTTTCCGACGCCGATTCATTGTCGGCCTTTTGAGTGGGGCGCGGATATTGTTGTCCATTCTACGACAAAATATATGGATGGACACGCGACTTCAGTGGGAGGGGCTCTTGTAGACAGCGGGAATTTCGATTGGTCGCGTTTTCCGGATAAGTATCCGGGTTTGTGTCAGCCGGATCCGTCTTATCACGGGCTTGTGTATACGGAGAGATTCGGTAAGGGTGCCTATATAACTAAGGCGGTGGCCCAGTTGATGCGTGATCTGGGCGCGTCGCCGGCACCGATGAACGCGTTTCTGCTGAATATCGGGTTGGAGACTTTGCATTTGCGTATGAGGCGTCATAGTGAGAACGCTTTGGCCGTGGCTAAGTTTCTGGAGAACCATCCCCGTGTGGCTTGGGTTAATTATTGCGCTTTGCCGTCAAGCAAGTATTTTGGGTTGTGCCAGAAGTATTTACCCAACGGGGCCAGCGGGGTTATCGCTTTTGGTGTACAAGGTGGCCGCGAGGCCAGCGTGGCGTTCATGGAGAGGTTGACTTTGGGCGCGATTGTGACCCATGTTGCTGACGCGCGGACGTCTCTGCTTCATCCGGCCAGCACAACCCATCGGCAATTGTCCGAAGCTGAGCTGATTGAAGCGGGAGTGAGCCAGGATTTGATTCGGTTATCCGTTGGGATTGAGAATGCTGAGGATATTGTGAGGGATCTGGAGAAGGCTTTGGCCGTTGACAGCTGATGAGATATTTTTGTTTGAGGAGATATATGTGAGGGTAGGAAGGGCTAGAAGTGTTCAGGCTGTGTGGGCGAGTGCTGTGGTTGTGGCGCTTGGGCTTGTTTTGTTGTGTGAGTTTCAGAGCGGGAGAGGGTTTGCCGGTCTGGTGGGAAGAGATGTCGCGAGAGGGGAAGGGACTCAGACGGGGATCTCTGAAGGTATGGCTGCCGGGATTGATATCGGAATCATTGCAGAGTTGGTCGCGTTGATTGAGGAGAGTTTTGAGTCTCGGAAAGTTGTTGCGAAGAATCATGTTGCTGTAGAGACTGTCGTGCCTGATTCTGATGCGCGTACGCCAATTTTTATGTATCATGAGGTGAGGGATAGGCCTTGGGGTCTTGAGGGATTGTTTATTAGGGTCAATGATTTCGAAGCTCAGATGAAGTATCTGAGTGATAACGGGTTCCAGACTTTGTTTGTGAACGAGATTTCGCGCCAGAGGGATTTCCGGGGGAAAGTGGTTTTGACGTTTGATGATGGGTATGTGGGGTTTTATGAGAATGTCCTGCCCGTTTTGAAGATGTATAATCTTAAGGCGAGTTTGTATGTGATGTCTTCCGTTCCCGGGGGGTTGCTGTATGTTTCTGTGGAACAGTTGAAAGAGATCCGTGATTCAGGGTTGGTGGAAATCGGGTGCCATACCAGAACCCATCCTGATTTGACCACACTAAGCCTGGCGGGGATGGAAGCGGAGATCGTGGAGGCTAAGGCCGAGTTGGAGGCGATGTTGGGTATTGAAATTACCTCTTTTGCCTATCCTTCCGGGGCGTATAATAGCGCGGTTGTTGGTGTGGTTAAGCAGCATTATAAGAATGCCCTTATTACAAGCAACGCGGTTGCTGATATTGCTGTGGAGACGGATTATTATGTGTTGCCCCGGTTGTCGATGTATAGGGGTACCCCTTTCAGGACTTTTGTTGAGTGGTGTTTGTTGGGAAGGTGAGGTGAGAGGTCGGCGGAAGGATGAAGAGAGTAGGGGCGGTAGGGCGGGAACGCGGGAATTGGAAGAAAAAAGGTTGGGTGAAAGAATCAAAATAGGAAGAATAGAACATACATATGGCGCTAACGAGAAACATATACAATATTGCGAAATCTGGCAGAATGAGGCTTGACACGCGCAATTTCTCCAATATAATTTATGTTAGTGGTCAAGATATGTAAAGACTTTGTGAAAAAACGCATTAGCTTTGTCACAAAAATGTCACAAATAAGAATCAAGTTATGTCCACTGATCACTGACCGAGGAATCGGTTGCGGACGATTCTTGGTTGTACCACCTTGCGGGCGTAGCCCGCGTTAGCAATAATCGCAGCAAAAATCCTACCAGCTTATACCATCAAGTATTGTCAAAAAAGTGCATTACAATCATGCCGTCACCACTATCATCCGGGACAAGGCGTGCCACCGGTAAATCAAACCTTGGAGGGGAAGAAGATGCAAGAAACTCAAAGATTTTGGAGAAAACCAGTCGCGGTATTCATGGCATTCGTATTAGTTTTCACCACATGTGTACCGCAGAAGCCGGCATTTGCCGAGGATGTCGCAACAGCACCAATAACTCAAACTCCGGACCTTCCCCCCTTGATGCTAGAGGGAAATATTAATCAGACAATTAATGCTACAGCCGCTACGACCGCTGCCGCGTTAAATAATGAGGATCAAATTGGTCCTATTCTGCCCACAATAAACAGCGATAATCCTTATTATAACAATGTATATGCAGCCGATGTCAATAACAACGGAATGTTCGGCGTTGATTCAATCACAGGTTCTTTTAAGGAACAGAGCACAGATATCGAACTTTTTGGCGCTTCTGAATTGGCATTTACCCGGTACTACAACTCTCAGCTCTCAGAAGAAACTGATCCCATATATATGTATTATGGATACGAACGGGGGTTCGGATATGGCTGGCATCATAACTATAGCTTCCAATTGCTTGTTATACGTAGCAGCAATGATGTCAATATTGACTATGTATTTCTCAATACCCCAGATAACCAATACATTAGCTTCATCAGTAATGATGGTGGAGCCAGCTATGAAATTGGAAATGGGGATTTTACGATTGAGAGGGTTTCGGACATTGTCTATATTGTAACCTATCGTGATCAGACCCAGTATGAATTCCTTTTGAATTATGAGAACCAGGGGGTTACTTTGTCAAGTATCACTCTATTTGGAGGAGATAAAATAGAGTTAACCTACAATGAAATGGCATTGCTTCAAACAATAAGCAACCGAAACGGAGCTCTAACCCTCAACTATGAAAATGGCAAAATAAAATCTGTAACCGACTCCACCAACCGCAGCGTCACATATGAATACAACACTGACGGTATGCTCAGCACCTATACCAATATTGACGGCGATACCTGCCGATACGAATATGACAACAACAAATGCCTGAACCAACTGTTTGATTATCAAAATGAATCCAACAACATCTTTTATGCGGAACAATCCTATGATGATGAAAGAAGGGTCAAAGAACAAACCCTATTTGACTCAAGCCTTACCGAGCGAGGCGTCGCTCAAGGGGTAACAAGCATTTCCTATAATGATGACGAGAAAATCAACACAATCACCTATCCCGACAAAAGCACGGCTACCTACGCATATAACGATAAATACCAACTCCTCAACCGCCAAGATGAATTCGGTACACGTGAATACGCCTATAACGAAAAGAACCGTCTTGAAACCTACACAGACTGCGAAGGAAGCATCACAAGCTACAAGTATGACGATGATCAGGAAAATCAGGGAAATATCAAAGGAATCGTATACGCCCAAGGAACCCAATGGGAAGTCAGCGAAACCTTTGAATACAATGCCAATAATCAAATCACCGATCACAAGCAAAAAGACAACACCACGCTGCATTATGTCTACGATGACACAACCGGCAACTGCACAGAAACAACCGACGCCAAAGGAAACAAAAGATATTTCTACTACGAAGAGGAAGAAGAAACACATAAAGACCTTCTCAGCCGCAGTGAGAACACCTTCAAAGGCATCAAAGAATCCTACACCACATCGTACTCCTATAACAAGGCCGGATGCGTAACATCGATTACAGATCCCTTGGGCCAAATCACCGAATACGGCTATGACGATCAAAACCGCCTTAAAACAATCAAGAATCCCAAAGGCTATATCACCGAATACGTCTATACGCCCGGCGGCAAACTCGAAAAAACCATCAACGCCAAAAACGAAGAAGAAACCTACGAAAACGACAAAAACGGCTACCGTAAAGAACTCAAGGATTACGAAGGTCATGTTGAGAAATACGGCTATAATACGCAGAACAAACCCACATCCATAATCGACAAAGAAGAGAAAGAACGAACCTACACCTACAACAATCGAGGCTTCCTAGAAACCAGCACAGATGCCAAGAAGAACACCAGCTCCATTAAATACGATGGCCGAGGCCGCGCCAGGGAAATAACCGACGAAAAAGGCCAGACAACAAAGATAGACTACACCGGCGAGGACAAGGTCAAAACCATCACGGCTCCCGCCCCCTATAACCACGTCACCCAATACGAATATGACGCCCTAGGCCGGCTCTGGATTATGACCAATGCCCGCGGTTTCAAAACCACTTATACCTATGACGGGTTAGACCGCGTAACGGCAATAACCGACGACAAAGGGAACACCGGCTTTGGATATGACGCAAACGGCAACCTCGAAACCTATACCGACAAGAACAACCACACCTGGATCTACGGTTACGACACAGAAAACCAATTGGTATCCATCACAGACCCCCTGAATAACATCAGCGAGATCAAATACGACGACGGCGGCAGACCCCTCGAAACCATCACACCGCGTTTAGCCGTAACAGAGGCGGTATATGACAAGAACGGCAACGTCACAGACGTCATCAACCCTATGAACAACAAAGTCGGGCTGGAATACGACGAATTAGACCGCCTCAAGACACAAGTCAACCCCGACGGCACAACCATAAGTTACACCTATGACAAAAACGGCAAAATTAAAACCGTCACAGATGAAGCCGGCGCTGTCACAGAATTCGACTACGACAGAAACGGCAACCTCCAAACCGAAACCCAATACTTGGACGAGAAAACCGGCTATACCACAAGCTACACCTATGATGATAACGGCAGAGAAGAAACCGTCACCGACGCCATGGGCGGCAAGATCAGCAAAACGTACGACCCATGCGGAAACCTCGAGACAGAAACCAGGCATCTTGACGAAACCACCGGCTACACCACAGGCTACACATACGACGAAAAGAACCGGCTCAAAACCATAACCGATCCCCGCGGCAACCTTTTGACGATCGACTATGACGAAAATGACAACATTAAAGCCGTCCATAATCCGGAAGGCTTCGGGGTCATCCAATACAACTACGATAGTCTTGACCAGATCAAAGAAATCATCGATGCCGAAAACTATAAAACCGCAAGAGAATACGACGCCAACGGCAACATCAAGAAAGAAACCGACGCCAGAGGCAACAGCATCCACTATGACTATGACGAACTCGGCCGCCTCAAAGAAACCCGAAACGACTTGGGCCACACAATAACCCAAGCCTACGATAACGACGGCAACCCCGACCTGTACACCGACGCCCGCGGCGCCAAAACCCACACAGAATACGACCTCTCCGGACGCATCAAAAAAATAACCGAAGCCTACGAAGCCTATGACGGCACCACCACAGAATTCACCTACGACAACATGGATCGGGTCCAAACCGCCACTGACGCCAAAGGCGCCGTCACCACATACACGTACACCGACGCAGGGCAGATCGAAACCATCACAGACGCTCAAGGCAACATCACCGGCTACACTTATGACAAACTCGGCAACATGCTCACCGAAACCGATCCATTAGGAAATATCACCAAATACAAATACGACAAACTAAGCCGACTGGTCAAAATAACCGACCCCTTAAAAAACACCCAAGAATTCGCCTATGACCGCCTCAGCCGCATAACCGACTACACCGACCAAAACAGCCACACCACGCACTACACCTATGACGGCAACGACAACCTCAAAACCGCCACAGACGCGTTAGGCAACATCACCACTTATGACTACGACGCCATGGATCAGCTCACCCATATTACCATGACCAGGGTTGATACCCTTCACGACGTCAACGAACAACAGATCACTGAATACCGATACGACAAAAGAGGACTCCTCAAGAAAACCATCAACCCAGAGCTTCAAGAAACCAACTACGACTACGACGCCAACGGCAACCTCACCCACACCATAGACGCTGACGGCATCACCACCATAACCGAATACGATCTCCGCAACCTGGTCGAAACCATCAACACATACGCCAAAGGCGCCGACCCCGACACCGACGCCCCCGACAAAACCGCCGCCTTCATCTTCGACGAAAACGGCAACCTCAAACAAGCCGATGACTGGACAGGGCAAACCACCTTCGAATACGACCTTCTGAACCAAATAAAAAAGGTCGTAGACAACAACAACCAGACAACCCAATACGACTACGACAAAGTCGGCAACCAGACTCAGATCGTCTACCAGGACGGCAGTACCGTCACAAAAGAATACAACATCCTCTCCCAACTCACCAACGTTATTCACCAACAAAGCACCGAACCCCTCTTCAGCATATACCTGCCCACCCCCCTCCCCCCCACCCCCCCCCTCCCCTTCACCCCCCCCCCCCCCCCCCACCCCCCCCCCCCCCCAAAAAACCCCCCCCAACAAACCCAACCCCCAAAAAAACCCCACAACTAA
>Ga0082212_10007150_pt1 | contig 14842 bp, 16 predicted proteins | sample TergutNt197P3_FD_71548 | JGI IMG/M metagenome (GOLD analysis project Ga0082212, IMG submission 71548) | Neocapritermes taracua P3 segment gut microbial communities from Petit-Saut dam, French Guiana - Nt197 P3 | ecosystem: Host-associated > Arthropoda: Insects > Digestive system > Gut ... | reverse complement strand
TCCGCGGCTTTGCCGCTTTTTTAAAAGCGGCAAAGCCGCTAAAACCCGGCAAGCGCGAGACAAGCGTAAAAGCAAAAAAATAATCTATTGACAAAAACAACCACAAAGCTAACCGTGTCTCTATTAATTACAAAAAGGATGTGATATAATGACCAACCCCCTTGAGATTGATGTAAACGGGGATATTGAAAAGGCTTTCAAGAACCTGAAGAAAAAAATGGCTTTTGAGGGAATTTTCAAAGAGCTGAAACGCAGGCGTTACTATGAAAAACCAAGCGAAGAAAAAAAACGCAAGCGTGAAGAAGCTGAAAGGCGTAGAGTCAAAAAAATACGCCGTATGTCGGTTCAACAAACCAAGACAAAAAAAGGCTAATACCGAATTACAAAAAGGGGCGGCATGCGGATGTCGCTTTCTTTTTGTCCGGCCAAGACATGACATCATTCAATGAAAAAAAGACGCCCCCTCCCAATTTAACGCCGCTGGCGGAACGGAGCCGCCCGAAAACTCTTGAAGAGTTTGCAGGCCAGAAGCATATAGTCTCGGACGGAAAAATAATCCGCAAGATACTCGACACCGGCGAAGCCTATTCCATTGTTCTGTGGGGAGAACCCGGTACCGGCAAAACGACCCTCGCCTCTCTTATAGCGTCCTACTGCTCCATGGAATCCCATTTTCTAAGCGCGATATCGGCCGGCGTTGCCGATGTCAGAAAAGTAATCGACCGAGGGAAAGAAAATATGTCGGTCGGGAAGCAAACCCTCCTGTTCCTTGACGAAATTCACAGGTTCAACAAGGCGCAGCAAGACGCGGTTCTCGGCGCCGTAGAATCCGGCGATATAATACTAATAGGAGCGACTACTGAAAATCCCTCTTTCAGCGTAATCTCGCCGCTGCTTTCCAGAACCAGAGTAATACGCCTTGAAAAACTTACTGAAGACGACCTGCTCGCCGTACTCGACCGCGTTTTTAAAACCGACGAGCTTTTCACGGAGCGTCCGCCGATGGAAAGACCGGTCGCCAAACGCCTTGCAGAATTGGCGCTCGGCGACGCAAGGCGCATGCTGAATATTCTTGAAACTGCCTGCGCCGTAGCCGGCAAACGCCAAATCAATCTTGACGACCTTGCCGAGGCTGTCAAAAACTCGATGCTGTATTACGATAAAGCCGGAGACAAGCACTATGATACAATCTCGGCCTTTATAAAATCCATGCGCGGCTCTGACCCCAACGCAGCCCTTTACTATATGGCAAGAATGATACTTTCCGGGGAAGACCCTCTCTTTATAGCGCGCCGCATGGTGATATTCGCCTCTGAGGATGTAGGCAACGCCTCGCCGGTAGCGCTCAACCTCGCGGTATCGGCCTATAACGCGGTAAAAAATATAGGCATGCCCGAAGCCGATATAATACTTGGGCAATGCGCGGCTTTTCTCGCGTCGGCGCCCAAAAGTAACGCCTCATATATGGGAATAAAGTCGGCCGAGAGCGCGGCTGCCGCGTCTTCGCCTGAAATACCGCTGCATATACGCAATGCCCCGACATCTTTGATGAAAGAAATGGGCTATGCCAAAGGTTACAAATATCCGCATGATTTCCCAGGGCATTTTGTAAAAGAGACGTACCTGCCTAAGGAAATAGCCGACGCCGTTTTTTACAAACCTTCGGAAGAGGGGAACGAAAAGGCCATCGCCGAAAGACTTAAACGTTTATGGCCTGAAAAGTACGGTAAATAAAAAAACGCCCTCCTTGGGGCGTTTTTCCGGCCTTAGCGTTTTCGCTCTTAGAAGCCAAATCCAAAAGTTGTTCCTATTGCCCATTCCCTGTTATGATCAAAAAAGTCCGTCAAAAGAAAGTCTATGTTCCATTTAACGTTCTTACGCTTAACCGTCGGTACTATACGCAATCCGGTATTACCGCAAGCTCTGTATCTTGGAATCGCGCCCATGGGGTCAACGCTGTACGAGTAATTGGCAAAATCGGTTATCCAATGTACATAGTGTTTCAGGTACTGGGGAAGCAGGTCAAAGTCAAAACCAACGCTAAAATCAATATCCCCTTTTCTTGAGTACATATCACCTTCATCGTCGAATTTCAAGTATAGCTGCCTTTCTCTATCTCTTTTTCTATAACCGGCATGTATTCTATCTAAACTCAATGTTTTGCCTATAACAAACGTCGTATCTACGGGCATACCGAATATAGTATTGGCGAAAGTATAGGCAAGGTAAAGCTGTCCGACCCACCCTTCGGTATCGTCATGGCGCATATCGATCCATTGGAAATTACCGCCTATCGCAAAATTGTGCTTGGGGTCGCTGATTATTTTGAATTTACCGTGAATCCAGCCGTCCCATTCGTTTTTGTTGTATGGCTTCTTTCTTACTTGGGCGTCTAATGCCGCGCCTATCTCAGCTCTTCCGAGAATCGAAACAGTGCCTTTAAAGACATTCCCCAAACCTTTTCCATAAGCCCCGCCATTATTATTGTTCATAAGCGCGTGGTATCCCAGATCAAGGCCCCAAAGGCAGGCTCCTCTATCTTGCCAGCCCACATTAGCGGTCGGAGTCGTTATAAGGCCTGTAGCGCCGTTAACCGACTGTGTATTATAGGATACCGCAAAAGCCGCAACCCCAAACAGACAAAATACGGCCGCTATTATGGAGACCGCGATTGATTTCATTGTTCGACTCATATTATACTCCCTTTAAAATAGATTTCCTGTATTTTATCGTTCCAAATACCTATCCTAATTATAAAATATAGTATATAAAATCAAGTAAAATTTTGAGTCTTTGGCAGATTTCCATATAATTTATATTTCGGCAATATATTGCTTTTGAATAAGTAAAGTCCGCGCAATTCTCAGGAGGCCTTTTATGCCTTTTGCAAGCACGGCATTCCAAAGAACAGGCGATTATATGCGAAAAAACTCTTGACTTTTAGACGCAGGGTATAAATTCTAAATTTATCGCAGAAATTACAGGGCGCTTATTTTATTTAAATTTCATGAAGTTAATATTATGAAAAAACCCAAGATACTACTCTATTTATCGTCCTTATTAATACTCACACACTTTGCCGGTCATCTTTTAGGCCACTTGTCATGGAAAACGCCAAAGGACGCCAATATGCAAAATACCGTAAACGCGATGGTTGAAAATAAAGCGAATTATATGGGCGCGTACAGGAGCCTGGCGGATTTTTATCATGGGTATAGTTTATTGTTATTTGTCGTCTACATTCTGTCTGTTTGGGTACTTATAGTTTTGGCAAACAGCCGCAAGAAAGATATTAAGTTAGTAAAAAATATTCTCTTCCCATTCGGCATAGCCTATATTTCTTTCGGGGTGATTGAATTTTATCAATTCTTTTTATTCGCGGCAAGTATCAGCGCTCTCGCCGGCGTATTAATATTGCTTTCTATTTTTGTTTTGAAAAAGTCTTAAAAATTATGGAATAAATCCCGCCGGCGCGTCGAGCGGTTTTTGAGTCACAGAGTCATATCGGGCATACCGGTGGCTTTAACTTTTACCGCGCCGGTTGACGAATGAAAAGTGATTGTTCTGCTGTAATTGCCCCCGATATCCTTTCCAATAAGTTTTATACCCATTTCAGAAAGAATCTCCTGAACCTTGTTAGCGTTATTTATTCCTATTGACGCAATCATACTGTTACCGGGAAGATCGAACATTCTTGCGCCGCCGGCAATTTTCGCTTTTATCCTTTTAGGGTCGGAACCGGCATCTTCCATTCTCCTCACCATAAGGGGCAGCGCCGTATCAGCGTATTTTTCTGCCAAAGCATCCTCGGCATTGGCAGAAGGAAGCATTATATGGGCCAAGCCGCCCATTTTTATACTCTGATCATAAAGGCAAATCCCTATACAGGAACCCAGTATTGTTCTGAGCGTGTTTTCTCCGCTGGTAATACGCATTTCGGCAATTCCAACATGAATGAGTTTTAAAGTTTCCATTCTACCCCGCCTATTCTACTCCCATAGGTACATATACCGGCGATTCCAGAATCTTGCGATATTTGAAATTGCAGGGAATACCGTTTAACGTTTCGGCATGCCCCAAAAAAAGAAAGCCGGGATTGTTTATTACTTTAGAGAATTCGTTTACAAGATATTCCTGATGTTTCCTGTCAAAATAAATCATCACATTGCGGCAAAATATAATGTCTACATTCCCCGGAAAAGGGTCGCTGAAAAAATTAAGGCGCGAAAATCTTACAAGCCTTTTCACCTCGTCTTTTACTACAAATGTTCCCGGAGTTTCTTTGTCTTTGTCAAAATAAATATCCAGAAAATGAGGAGGGACTTTCGCTATACGCCGTCCGGAATATCTGCCTTTTTTTGCCGTTTCAATGACCGGCATTGAAATATCGGTCGCCAGAACTTCAAGATGCCAGCCTCTAAACAATTCTATTCTATCCAAAAGGCACATTGCTATTGAATAAGGCTCCTCTCCGGTCGAACAGGCCGCGCTCCATATTTTCAGTTGTCTGAACGGTTTTGTTTCGATTATTTCCCTGAAGCAAACATTTGAGAGCGCGGAAAAATTATTTTCATGCCTGAAAAAGGAAGTCTCGTGCGTCGAAACTACGTCAAAGAACTGTTCAAGCTCAGCATCTTTTTCAATACCGCGGAGTCCGTGCAAATAGTCATAATATTTTGTATAACTGTCGAGACGCAAAGCGTTAAGCCTTTTTTTTATTCTGTTGGAAAGCAGAATATTTTTGCCGTCTGTCATATTTATTCCGGTTTCTTCATATATGAAGTCAGAAAACTTCCTGAATTCACCGTCCGTCATGCTTTTTAAATCGTAGTGCATTAAACAACCTATTACTTTGATGTATAATTAAAATAGTTAAGAATCAGCCTTATTTCTCCGGCCGGCTTCCCCGAAAAGCGGGTTATTGCATCCCAAGGGCAGCCCTCGCTTACAAGGCTGACAATCAAGGCGTTTTCATCATCAGACGCCGAGAAAAGCTCCGACAGTCTCGCGTCTCCAAAGGGTTCCTCGGCTTTTTCCTCAAAATTCAAGGTGCTTATATCCTTTGTAATCAAAGCAGCCGAATCATCTTCCTTTGCGCCTACTTCGGATTCGTCGGCATATTTTTCATCAAGTTTTACAATAATTTTTTTTTTCTTTACCTTAATTCCGCCGCTTACGGCTGTTTTGAGACCGCGCAAGCTTTGCTTCAAAGTAACAGACGGCGCATCGCTCTTAACTTCGGGCAATCCCTCCCCCTCCGTATTTATGGCGCCATTATCGTCCACAAGCAAATCAAATCCTTTGAAAGCGCCGCTCTGCTCAAGAAGTCTTTTCATAACATTAATCCGGCTCTCAAGAAGCGAAATATTACGCTCGGCCGCCAAATTAAACTCCTTCAACATCTCGTCCATTTCTCTTCTCAGACGCTGCTGTCTAAAAGAGCGTTCAAGTTTAAGGCTCATGACAAGGTACAGAGCGACTCCGATGAAAATATTAATAAGTATGATTATAAACAAATACATATCGTTTATTTAAAAATATCTATCTCCCTTCCAAGTCTGTCATCGTACATAACATCCGCCGAACTCTTTTGGGGAACGGTTTCCTCTTTCTCCCGTTCACGGGAAAATCTTCTTCTTTTTTCTTCTTTTTCATCGGCAAGAGAATCGTTTATACCCGCGTGTTCAGCCTGTTGAGATTCCTCAAGCCTTTCTTTTTTCTGATTAGCCAAACGCGAGGCCTCGTCATCAAGAAAATTCTGCTGCGCGCCTACCGCAGTATTCCGCGACTGTTCGGCGCGCCCTATCTCGTGTACCTGATTCATGTTCACCTGAAGGTCTATCGGGGTAATCATAAATACCTCAGCGCCGCTTTGAAGAAGTAATTACCATACGCTTGTCCGTTATCTCGGGAAGTTCGTATTCGGATAGTTTTATACCATCCGTCTCCCGTGAGAATTTTATAAAATGGTACTCATCTTTAACGGGAAATTTTTCGGTGTTTACAAAAATATCAACTCCGTGATATATCGTATCTTCCACGCAAATTTTACCTTTATACTCAAGAGTTTCAAGGTAGTCGTTGCGCTCTTTCAAATCAGCGTCAATTTCCTGATTCCGTTCCTCAAGTTTCTCTTTGCGATCTTTCATCTCCTGAAATAGCTGTTTTTTTTCTTCGTTAAGTTTTCCCGCGGCATTCTGTGAGACAAGCGTCGGCAATTCTTTGTCGATCTTAGCCAGTTCTTTCAGGTTCTCTTCTTTCTGCTGCTCAAGTTCAAAAATATTTTGCAGCAGTTTCGGGTCTATACCGACATGTATCTCTGTTTTGGTAGAGACATTCGCGCCGATAACGCGCGCGTTTACTTCGTTTCCGGCGCGGATGAGTCCGCCGACAATTCTGGCGCGCTTGCCTCTGCAGAGTACTCTTTCACCGGCGTCTATTTTGGAATGCATTATTCCTTCCGGAGAAAATACGTCTTTTTCCGCCGATACATTGGCATTTTGTATAAACTTGGCAATAACGCTTCCTCCGGTTGATATTATCTGAGCTTCGTCGCGTCCTGATATTCCTTGAGCGACAATAATATCGCCCTCTGATTCAATAACGGCTTTTTGTATGGTTCCCTTTACTTCTATATTTCCGCTGGCCTTAACCACAAAGTTGTCCTGAACGCTTCCTGTTATTATTACGGAGCCGAGAAAGTTGATATTTCCGGTTTCAAGGCCGACGTCTCCTCTGACAGTATGAACCGGATCTACCATAATTATACCCTGTTTGTAAACGACCTGTCCGTTTATTTGGGCAGTCAACTCATCGCCGTCAGCGGAAAGAATCGTTCCCTCTCCGTGCTGAAGCGTGATATCATTAGTCTCCTTAACAGACACAACCTTGCCGGTTACCGTATGCCCCGGAATGCCCTTGCTCTTAGGTATTTTTACAGCGAGGAGTTGTCCGGCTGTGACGTTTTCCAACAGGTCAAGATTTCTAAAGTCAACCTTCCCGCTGTCATCCTCTTCCATCTTTATTTCGGATCTATCAATACGCACCCTGTAATCGATATATGCGTCTTTTCCGTTGACGGCCTTTTCTCCCTCAGCAGCAAGCAACGGTCTGGAATAATCCATATTTTCAAGGTACTCTTTTATTTGGTCATCCTTTATTCCATGTATGACGCCGGCGTGCTTGAGCGCGGTAACGATCTCATCATGCTCCATGTGACGGCCGTTAAAGCGCGGCGGGACAAAATGTACGCGCACGCTCATCTCGTCGGAAGAGATGTCAAGATTCATTTTGGCGTCATAGAAATGAGCTCCCTGGTCATAATCTCCAAGCCGGACAGGCGCGCCCGACATATTATTTACGGCCTTTTCGAGTTCGCCGAGATTCGCGTTAGTTATCTTCATAGAGTTAAATTTAGAGCGGACCGCTTCAAGATCAAGCGGAGCGCCGGCTCCTTTTGGAGGGTACGCGGTAAACCATGTCCCGCTTCTGGTAACTCTTATTTTATACGCGGCGTCTACGTCCTCAGGCTCAGGAGTTTGAAATTCGGCAAGCCCGGGGGCAAGCTTCTTCGCGAATTCGGCCATGGCGGCAGCGTCATCTTTGGGCAACGGGATCAATTTGACTAAAACATGGTAGGGCTTTCTGCCTATTCCGAAAATGCCGTCCGCCCCTTTCTCAAGAATGTCATAATCAAGCATAGAGACTTCGGTTTTAAATTCGGCAGCGGCAAGCTCAAGCGCCTGCTTTAAGGAATCGGCGTAAACCTCAAGAGCGTCCTCCTCTTTATCGGAAGAGGTTCCAAGTTCCCGAAAAAAATCTTTTATGGCTTCCATGGGGTCAACCCACAATATTGGATTTGATTCTTCCCAACCTGCCCCTAAGCCTCATTATGGCTTTTGTGTGGAGCTGCGACACCCTGCTCTCGGTTACCTCAAGAATTTCGCCTATTTCTTTCAAGGTGAGGTCCTCGTAATAATAAAGAACTATTACTTTTTTTTCTTTATCAGGCAGCTTCTGTATAGCGTCTATTATATAATCTCTGATTTCTTCTTTTTCGATTAAGATATCGGGATTCATGTTTTCGGGAGCTTCAAGCGTTTCTAAAATCGAAAGTTCGTCATTATCATCGCCTAAATACCATATATCGTTGAGCGAGAGCATAGAGGTGCCGCTTAGTTTATTCAGCAGCGATTGAAATTCATCGCTCGGCATTCCCATCTCGCGCGCAATCTCTTCGTCTTCGACAGTTCTGCCGAGCTTGTTCTCAAGCTCAGATATGACCTGTTCTATTTGCTTGGCTTTTTGCCTTATTGAACGCGGTATCCAGTCTATGGAGCGAAGTTCATCAAATATAGCGCCCCTGATGCGGGTCATGGCGTAGGTCTTGAACTTTATTCCGCGGGCGGGATCAAATTTGCCTATGGCGTCTATGAGACCGAAAACCCCGTAAGAAACAAGATCGTCAAACTCAATATTCTGGGGCATTCCCATCGATACTTTACCCGCCACATACTTTACAAGCGGAGCGTATTTAATGACAAAATAATCCCTTACGCTCTGGTCATTCCCTTTATTGTACATCTCCCAGAGCTTTTCTTCCCCCAAGGCGTCAAGCTTTTCAAATTTTTTTGTATCCATAAATCCCTTTTGGATTATTCATCGTCGCCCTTACTCATCATGGTCCTGACAGCCTTTGCCATTACTTCAGGTTCATATGGAAAATCGGAGTTCTCTTCGACTATATGCCTTCCCATGCTGCCGTCGGGCCTTACCGCGCTATCGGACATTTCGGACGCGCTTTTTGCATCATCAAGGCTTTCATCAAGATTTGGAAAATCGCTGCCGGTAAACTCAGTAAAGCCATCCTCTTCGCCGTCCTCAGCTTTTGAAAAATCATCTTTTGTAAAATCGTCTTCCGTATTTCCCATGAGTTCAAATAACTCGGGCACATATTTTTTCATAACGAAAAACACGCCGAACCCAAGTCCGGCAAAAATAAGGATAGAGCAAAATGCCCTAAGCAGCACCGTACCGAATATAATACCGCACACCGCGCCTGTCAGAAGCGAGACAAACATGGCTGTCAGAGCAAACACGGCCGCTACTTTGTATTCAGGGTTTATGCCCTTCAATATCTTTATCATTTTACGGCGTCGCCCCCACCCGATAATATCACCCCTACATTATTTTAGCAACTATAAGCGTCAAGTAAAATTTAAACAGAAAGGATTTTTTGTGTTTCAAGCGCTTGCCAAGCCGTTTTTTTATTAAACCAAACAGATGAAATTTTGGGAAAATAAAATACAAACCGCTGTGTTTTTTGCTTGCAAAATGCGGCAAACAGACATTATATGCTATTGTTAAGGATATTACTTTAATCAGGGAGGAACAATATGGCTGTAAACAGTATTTCCGGACAGGACATCATGGCTGCGAGCAATCTCCAGACAGCAAGAGAATACGCCGGCAGTTTGACATCCGCGGATAACACAATAACAACCAAGAGCAGCTACCAGGAACCTGGATTAGGTTCTAATATAGACACTTCGGCCTAAGCCGCGGTGATTTGCCGCTTGTTTATAGGGCGATAGACAATGAGGCAAGTTGCACAACCTGAACCACGATAAAATTGCCGTTCGGTTTATCTTTTAGGAGGATATTCTCATGACCCCGGTCATCTGGCTTGCATTAGGGGTGTTTTTTATGGCTATGGAAATAATCGTTCCGGGCTTTGTAATTTTTTGGTTCGGCTTGGGCGCGATTATAACCTCGTTTTTTGCTTTCACCGGAATCATCCAAAATGCTATATACTTATGCATTTTGTTTTCCATATCGTCCGTAGCTTTTCTGTCACTCTGGTTCGGATTGCTCAAAAAACGTTTCGTCTCTCAAAAGGAAGAAAGAGACCCCACGCTTGTCAACATCATCGGAAAGTGCACGACGCATATCGAAAAAGGCCATCCGGGGGAAGTAGAACTCTACGAAAGCTACCACGGGCTGACAAAATGGAAGGCCGAATCATTTGAAACAATACTGGAAGGCGAAGAAATACAGGTTGTTGAGGCCAGCGGCATAAAACTTATTGTAAAAAAAATATAAAGCTAACTTACATATAAGTTATATTGAAAACAATAATTACTCTTTCTAACAACTACTTAACTGTTCTGTGAGGCAATATGTTTACAAGAAGAGAATTCATAAAAAAAACCAAAGAAATATTCGGTAAAACTTTTTTTTCATTCACGTTATTCCCATTCTTTTTAAAGTACGCGCAGGCGCAAGATAAAAGCTCATTTGACATGATAGCGCTTAAAGGCGGCAAGGGTCCTGATGAACTCTTTCAAAAAGGAATCGCCTACCTTGGGGGTATGAAAAAATTTGTAAAAACCGGACAAAAGGTCTTGGTAAAGCCCAATATCGGCTGGGACAGATCGCCGGAATACGGCGCCAACACCGACCCGGCATTGGTCGGCGCCATAGTAAAAGAGTGCTTAAACGCCGGAGCCTCGGATGTCTATGTTTTTGACCATACGTGCGATTCATGGAAAAATTGTTATAAAAACAGCAAAATAGAAGAGTACACAAAAAACAACGGCGGAAAGATTGTTCCGGCAGATTCTAAGGAATACTATGTTAAGACAAGTATACCGCGCGGGAAAACCTTAAAAGAAGCCTTTGTCCATAAACTCTTTTTGGAATGCGATGTTGTAATCAACGTGCCTGTTCTTAAACACCATTCATCCACTGGCGTAACAGGTTCAATGAAAAATCTAATGGGCGTTGTATGGAGCAGATATGAATGGCATCTTAAAGGCCTGCATCAGTGCATAGCCGATTTCGCGACTCTTCGCAAACCCGACTTATCGGTACTCGACGGATGGAGAGTAATGGTAAAGAACGGCCCCAAAGGGACAAACCCTTCGGACGCCGTAAAATATGAATACCTTTTTATATCTACCGACCCTGTGGCGATAGATTCTGCGGGCGCGTCGGTTCTCTCAAGGGTAAACTCATCTATTGGTAAAGCCGAAGATATACAATACATAAAGTTAGCAAGGGAATACGGCCTTGGGAAAACAGATCTTGACAAGATGAATATAAAAAGAATAACTATTTGAAATTCTATCGCGTTCTAAAAAAAATCAGGGTAATCTTTGCCGTATCGGCAATAGCGCTTATAAGTTTTGCCTTCCTGGATATTTATGGTTTTATTCCGCCCGCGGCTGCGAAATATATTTCCGTTACGCAATTTATACCCTCGCTGTTGAGTTTCATTCATACTCCATCGCCTGTTTACTTGTTATTTGTTTTAGTCATACTTACGTCTCTCTTATCGGGAAGGAGTTACTGCTCATTCCTGTGCCCCATAGGGATATATCAGGATATAGTATCGCGCGTCGCGTCTTTATTCAATATTAAAAAAAAGTACGTTTATTCCGCTGAAAACAAATTTTTGAGATACTCAATATTATGTTTAACATTAATATCATTCCCAATCGCGGGGACTTTATTAATTTTATGGCTCGACCCGTTTTCTTTATACGGCAAATTTTCATCATCAATTTTGACGCCCGGCTTTTTGCGGGTAAATAATGCGCTCGCCTCTTTAGCGTTAAAATTTGATATATACTCCATACGCCCCATTGATATTAAGCACGCTGATTTCATTGTAATTATAATAACCGCATCAATAATATTCCTTATTTCGTTCGTTGCTGTCTTAAAAGGGAGATTATATTGCAATTCAATTTGTCCGCTTGGAACTCTCTTGGGATTAATATCAAAAGTTTCATTTTTTAAAATCGGCATATCAAAGGATGAGTGTACTCATTGCGGTAAATGTGAATCAATATGCAAAAGCTCATGTATCAAGCATGATGACAATTATGTAGATTTTTCGAGGTGCGTATCATGTTTTAACTGCGTCCGGGTTTGCGCAAATTCGAGCATAAAATTCAGGAAACAATATTTTACAGGCAAAGCATGTCATAGCAAAGAAGACTCATCCGCCTTTGAATATAATGAAAGCGGAAAAATCGGACGTAGAAGTTTTATTAGCGGTTTATTATTTGTCCCTTCAATTCTATTTGGTCAAAAATCCGACAACAAGCAGGTATTATATATTCAAGATATATCAAAACAGAAACAGTATAAGAAAAAAATATTCATATCGCCGCCCGGCTCTATAAGCGTAGATGACTTCAATAAAAATTGTACGGCCTGTTATCTGTGCGTCGCGCGATGTCCGTCATCCGTACTTCAACCGGCAGTACTGCAATACGGATTCTTGGGGATCATGCAGCCGTTTTTAGACTTCAACACAGGCTATTGCAATTATGACTGTGTAATTTGCGGCGAAGTTTGCCCAACCGGAGCTGTAAAGAAATTAGATAAAACCGAAAAACACCTTATTCAATTGGGGAAATCGTATTTCATCAAGGAAAATTGTATAACCTATACAAACGGAACGGCATGCGGGGCGTGCTCGGAACACTGCCCGACAAAAGCGGCAGATATGATACCATATAAAGGTAATTTGGTTATCCCCGAAATAAATCAGTCAATATGTATAGGATGCGGAGCCTGCGAATATGTATGTCCGGTTAGGCCGATGAGAGCCATATATGTTGAGGGCAACAGAGTTCATGAAAAAGCCGAGTTGCCAAAGAAAGATGAAAATGTTATTATTAAAAAAGACGATTTCCCGTTTTAGTATAAATCAGAGATAGAACGGGCGCACATATTACGCGGATTTTCAAAAAGGCGCTTTCGCTTTACCAAGCAAAAGTTCCAGATACGAGCGCCTTTCAAAATGCTCAAGACCGAGCCTTTCGGCCAAATCAAAGAGTTCCGCTTCAATTGCGGCCGTCTCAGAACCTATCTTTTCAAGTTCAACAAAAAGGCCGCAAGAGGCAACATCATCCAAATCTATTTCAATACCGTTTAAATGATATGTCTTTCGCGTTTTGTTGACCTCTCCCGATTCTTTGAAGCCGAGGTCGGCGAGTATTCTTTTAACAGAAGAAGCGTCATCGAATACGGCCTCGTGTTCAACGCGCGTTTTGGCTTTAACTGAAATTTTCGGCCCCTTGTAGGTTAAAACGGCTTTGCCGCCCGACTCGCGCACGCGCAGCGCCTCATCGGTCTCGGCAAAATTTCTGACGGGATGACTATAATAGGTATCCTTCTCGTTTTTTGTCTCGCCGCGCCGCGCTCCCATTTCCTCAAGAAGGCGCACAACAGGCTCAAAGCCGCGGCACCATGCCTTTATCTCAATCTCAAAATTTTCCGTCACTTTCTGTTTAAAACCCCATGTATAGAGAGGCCGTCGCCGCCTATAACGCTCTGTTTTTTGCCATTGACGCTTATGACTATGCCGTCAATCTCTTTAAACTGGGTCGCCGTATATATTATTTGATCGATGCGGTTCATGAGTATATTTCCCGCGGCAGCCTCGCCTATGGCGGCGTTGAAATCTATCTCGGCTACCCTGTTTTTTATCTTTACGCTTCTTACGCTTAGATTAGGCGGGACAGCCGTAAGATAACCCCTTGACTTTTCGCCGGCTGACGGCCCCTCTATAAGAGCTTTCAAGGCGTTTTCAATCTTACCGTCATCCGAAACGTTTCTTTGTACGGATGTGAGGGAAACGTTTTCTGTTTTTTCATCAAAGCGCAAAAACCATACCTGCACGTTTGATTTTTTATTTGCCTCGCCCGCTTTTGCTTCCTCGGTTTTTACTTCATTGGTTTTTGCTTCATCGAGTTTCGTTTTTTTCTCTACCGGCGCATCGGATTTTTCCGCAGAAGCGCGCTTATCAGCAACAGGGGGCGGCGGCTGACCGCTGTCGGTTTTGCGCAAAAGAAGAAACGCGATTACTGCCAAAAGAAGTATAATAACAATGATAAACGGAGCCCTTGAAACATGCTTCGCTTTTTTGGTTCTCCTCTTGGCGCGGGGTTTAAGCCTGAGAAGGCTTCCCGCGCCCTTGCTTTTGGGTTTGCTCTTAACCTTGCTCTTGGCTTTGCTCTTGTCTTTGAAGGTGATGGTGGCGGTCACCTTGACGGTTCCTGCCTTTTTGCCCGTCAGCTTGATGTTCTTGCCGCTCTTCTTAAAGGTGGCAATGCTCTTTTTGTCGACCTTCCATGTCACCTTGCTGATCTTGGCCTTGTTGGCGCTGGCGGCCTTCAGGGTGATGGTCTTCTTTACCTTGACATCCTTGCTGCCGCTGATGAGCGCGTTGTTCTTGACCCAATTGGCATGGTAGGTGATATTTTTCGTTGCCGGGCCGAACTTGGCCCCCTTGCCTTTCTTCTGGGTGTACCAGCCGCCGAAGACATAGCCCTTCTTGGCCGGGTTCTTGGGCAGCTTGGCCAGCGCGTTGTGCTTGACGTTCTTGACGGTGGTTGTCTTTTTGCCGTTGTTGAATTTGACGCTGCGCAAGTCATGCTGGTAACCGCATGTGCCGTGCATCAATTCCCCGAAAAGTCCCTGACGCGCCATGTTCAGCGCAGCCATTACGTCGCGGCGGTAGCATACATTTTCCATAATATTGAGTTGACTGCCGGTCGCTTCGGACACATTGACCAGATCCCAACATTCATCAACCGTATTGGCAGCCGATACTTCGACGCCTACATACGGAACGCCTGCTTTCATGGCGGCAACCGACATGGGTGCATGCCATTCCCACGGACTGGCAATGATCACGCAGTCAAAATCTTCGTTGTTCAGCATCTTTTCAAATTCACGTTCGCTACCGGTATACGCTTTTGGCGCCGGCACATTGAATTTGTTGATATGAGCAAGCGTTCTTTCCAGCGGGCCTTGCTGGATATCG
>Ga0082212_10007149_pt1 | contig 14844 bp, 14 predicted proteins | sample TergutNt197P3_FD_71548 | JGI IMG/M metagenome (GOLD analysis project Ga0082212, IMG submission 71548) | Neocapritermes taracua P3 segment gut microbial communities from Petit-Saut dam, French Guiana - Nt197 P3 | ecosystem: Host-associated > Arthropoda: Insects > Digestive system > Gut ... | reverse complement strand
GCCCTGCCCGGATAAAAAAGCGGCCCGAGTTTATCTCAGCTACCCCGATTATACTACCATTGAGACGGCGGCCAGGATGGCCGGTCTCTCCATTTCCCACTACATGCGCGAGGTCTGCTTGGGCGGACAAGTCAAAAGCTTCGAGCATGAAGAATTCAAATTGGAGTTAATCAAAACCCGGGCCGATTTGGGACGCTTGGGCGGATTGTTCAAAGCCGCTCTGGCTGATCCAGAGAAGATTTTTGAACGATCCCCAGAGGATGCCTTAAGGATAAAAAGTGATTTCCGTAATCTTCTGCGTGAGATCGAAATGCGGCAGACGGAACTCAGAAAATTGGTGGTCAAAATATGATCAGCAAGCACATCACCTGTAAACCACAGAACGACGACTACGGCCGTCTGGCCCGCTATATCGCCGATGCCAGTCATAAGGGTGAGAAAGCTCTCTTCAGTTGGTTTTCCGGTTGTTGGACAGAGGACGACTATCAACTGGCCATTGAAGAAGTGGAAATGGTGCAAAAAACCAATGTCAGGACCGCCAAGGAGAAGACCTATCACCTGATGGTCTCTTTCCGACCGGAAGATGAAGACAAGTTGACCCAGGATATTTTACTGGAGATCGAACTTGAGTTTGCCCGGACGCTGGGCTTCGAGGAACATCAGCGCCATGCCGGCGTCCACAAAAATACGGATAATCTCCATCTTCATGTCGCCTACAGTATGATTCACCCGGAGCGCCGGACAAGACATGAGCCGTTCCGGGATTTTCGGGAGCGCGACCGGCTTTGCCGTCAATTGGAACAAAAATATGGTCTGACCGTGGATAATGGTCGTGAATCGGGTCGCGCTCCAACGGCGACACACGAAACAGCCCAGAATTACGAAATCCATACCGGCCAGGAATCTCTTTTCAGTTACGCCCAGCGACATAAAGAAGTCATCATGCAGGATTTAGACCGTAATAACTCTTGGATTGATTGTCACCGAGCTTTCCTCAAATATGGTCTTTTACTGAAAGCCCGAGGCAATGGGCTGGTTATCCAGACCCTGGATGGCCGATTGGCCCTCAAAGCCAGCAGCTTGGACCGGACCTTGAGTAAAGCCGAGCTGGAGAAAAGATTTGGGAAGTTTGAAGCCGTCGCTCAGGATTTTATCAAGGCCTGCCCGCCGGAGCAAACTTACACCGCCGCTCCTATCCAAGTAAAGCCGGATCGTGACGACCTTTATGCTGAATACAAAGCTGCCTTAGTCAAACGTCGAGATGAGATGGAAGCCCTCAATCAGCAAAACAAGAGGCTTTATGCCATCAAACAAGAAACCTGGGGTAAGCAATACGAGGCTATCAAGAAAACACCGATGCTGAGAACCCATCGACAAAAATTGCTGAAAGAATTTCAGATTAAGAAACGGAGGGACTTGGAGGCGATGAGGCAAATTTTTCGGGGGAAACGGACCGAGGTCAGGAACAAATACCCCTTCACGACTTGGAATCAATTTTTACGCCATCAGGCTGGCCGTGGCCAAGAGACTGCCTTGGCCATATTGCGCTCTCGCCAGCGGGAAGTTCAAAATGAAGGAACAATCGGGGTGGAAATGGCCGGTTATTATTCACCATTAAATACAAAAACTCTATCAACAGTAGATAAAATGCAAAAAATATGGCGACAAGAGGCCGGAGGTTTATATCCGCCGCCGGAATTGAAATACGCTATCGACGCCAAAGGCACAGTTATTTTCACTTTACCCAAGGGGGGAATCATCCGGGATGCCGGCACTGAAATCCATTTCAGTTCCAATGATGACAAAGTCAAAGACTTGGCTCAAAAGCTGGCCCAAGCCAAATGGGGGATGAGGGTTGAAAATAACGATAAAATTTTGAAACGAAGGCCAGAGCCGGAGCCTGCTATCATTCCAACCAATTCAAAAGGCCTTTCCAGATAAATTTTTATCTGCAATTATCCTTCAATATATTGCACTATGGGCAGTTGCCCTTCTCTTTGCCAGCTGGATGGGCTTGGAGTCGATTACATGATATATATAATTTCATTGATTACAGAGGAGTAACGCCGCAGAAAATAGAATCAGGCATACCATTAGTTACTGCAAAAAATGTTAAACATGGATTTATTGACTATTCGATTAGTGAATATATTAGCCGTGACAGCTATGAAGAAAGAAAAGGGCGAGGGATTTCACAAAAAGGTGATATTCTTTTTACCACTGAGGCTCCGTTAGGTAACGTGGCATTGGCTGATTTAGATGAATACAGCGCAGGACAAAGATTGATAACATTTCAAAATTATTCAGAAACTGTGCGGATGAATAATAGATTGTTTATGTATTTTCTATTATCTGATTTTTTTAAAGAGCAATTAAAAGAAAAACAAACTGGAACAACCGTATTTGGCATAAAAGCTGAAAAATTGAAACAACTATTATTACCTGTACCGCCGCTTATTGAGCAATCTCGCATCACCTGCATTGTTGAATCAGCCTTTGCTGTTACCGGTGAAATTGAACGTGGCAAGACCGACCTTCATGCTACCGTTGCCGCTGTTAAATCCAAAATTCTATCTCTAGCCATTCGCGGCAAACTCGTGCCACAAGACCCGAATGATGAACCTGCTTCTGTCTTACTGGAACGCATTCGAGCCGAACGAGAGGAACTCGTCCAGGCAGGTAAAATCAAACGAGATAAGGGTGAAAGTATCATCTCACGCAGTGATGATAGCTCTTATTATGCAAGATTACCAGAATCTTGGGAAGTTTGCCGTTTGGGTGACATCGGTGAAATTATTGGCGGTGGAACTCCAAGTACAAGTGAACCATCGTATTGGGACGGAGAAATTCCGTGGATTACTCCGGCTGATTTGAGCGGCTATACAGAAAAATTCATAACAAACGGTAGAAGGAACATTACATCGAAAGGTCTTTCTGAATCGTCCGCAAGGTTAATGCCAACAGGTAGCATTCTTTTTTCAAGCCGTGCACCAATAGGGTATTGTGTAATTTCAGCAAATGAGGTCTGCACAAATCAAGGATTCAAGTCTCTTGTGCCGTTTGTCTTTGAAACAACCGGGTATGTGTACTATTTTTTAATGGCACAAGTCAATGAAATACGTTCCCGTGCTTCTGGCACAACTTTTAAAGAGATTTCAGGCACAGAGTTTGGAAATACCATTATCACAATTTCGCCACTCGCTGAGCAACAACGAATTGTTGCGGCAATAGAATCGACGTTTGAGCAACTGGAAAATATTGCCGCAATGCTTGTGTAAAGATGCAGCACTCTCAAGAAGTGCTTCACTAATTTACCATGTCACAATTTTATCAACTAGTGCCTGCTGTTCGCTCGCCGTCCTCCGCAGGTAAATCCGTGTCGTTTCGATGCTCTCATGTCCCATCAGATCAGCGAGCAGGGCGATGTCGTTATATTTTTCCAAAAAATTTTTGGCATATCTATGTCTGAATGAATGAGGGTACACAACTTTCGGATCAAGGCCAAACTTTACGGCATAATTTTTTAACTGTTGAGATATACCGCGTGTGGTAATCCGTTCACCAAAACGATTAAGAAACAAATAGCCAGAAATAATTCCCGCTACTTTAAGCCATTCGAGCGTTTCCAATCGCAGTTTTTTGGGAATATATAGTCGTCGCAATTTGCCTCCCTTGGTGTATAGATCAAAATAACCAGCCTCGACATGCTCGACTTTGATTTGCACTAATTCACTTACCCGAGCTCCCGTCGCCGCAAAAAACCAGACGACGAAATACCATTCCCAGTTTCCTTCTTTCTTCAAGCTGCTTTTGAGAAACTTGTAATCTGCGTCACTGATGACATTCTCCAAAAAATTTTTCTGCTGTATCTTGACAAATTTCAGGCGCCAACGTTCCTTTTTTTGGAATTCTAAAAATTTGTTGATGGCCTGAAGCCGCAGATTTACTGTTTTAGGCCTGAAAAATTCAAGCAGATAACCTTTGTAGGCTAATAGACTTTCTTTACTCAATTCTTCATAATGGCTGAAAAAGAAATTTATCGTCCAACTATATGATGTTACTGTATTTTCTGCTAGATTAGCCCGCTTTAGGTAGCTTTCGAATTGCTTTTGCTTGTCCATAATGATCACCCCTCTAATTGATAGATTTTGTGGCTGAAACAGCCGCCTTTGAGGGTATCACATGGCTTCATAAAGCAACTAAAATTAGTTGCTTTATGTCTCGAATTATGGCATAGTCATTACGATGAGGTGTTAGATTGAGCCGAAAAGAAAAACTTGCCGAACGCTTGCAGTCAAGACCGTCAGACTTCACTTTTTCGGAGTTGACCACGCTACTTGGCCATTATGGCTACTTTTTGTGTGTCGGAGGGCGAACCAGCGGATCACGAGTGGCCTTCAAAACTGACGATGGAGATTACATCCGGCTACACAAACCGCATCCGAGAAAAATATTGAAGTTATATCAAGTTGATGCTCTGATTGCGGCTTTACTGGAAAGGGGATTGCTATGAGTGGGCGGCTTGATAATAAGAGCTATGAGAAGCGTGGTAGTTATCTGCATTATAAAGACTATGTCGGCAGTGTCGAATTTTCTGAGGAAGATGCTGTGTTCCATGGCAAAATTGTTGGTATAAAAGCGCTCATAACATTTGAGGGTGACAGTGTACGCGCCATCACCGAAGATTTCCACCAGGCGGTTGATGAATACCTGGAGTTTTGCACGGAGAACGGTAAAGAGCCGGAAAAACCGTTTAAAGGATCGTTCAATGTAAGAATTGGAACCGAACTGCACCGAAAAGCCGCATTGGCTGCATCCGCCCGGGGTATGTCCTTAAACGCCTTGGTTGAAGACGCAATAAGGCAGGCTGTATGACAATAAATTGAGTTTGTTTCTCTTATTATGAGAATTTGGCAGATAAGACCGTTTGCATTGATGAACAAATACCTTTTGAGGTGCCGAAAACGTGGGAATGGTATAGGTTATCTAGCCTATGGGATTTGCTCTCTGGTCGTGACTTAGCGACGTCCGAGTATTCTGATTGCGAGAGCGGTATACCCTATATCACGGGAGCAAGCAACTTTACCAATAACGATTTACTTATCAATCGTTGGACGGCTTTCCCGAAGGTCATTGCCAAAGACGGCGATTTACTTATAACCTGCAAAGGAACAGTTGGAGCAATGAGGATAAATACGCAAGGAGAAGTCCATATTGCGCGGCAGATTATGGCTGTCAGGAATCGGTCAGGCTTGAATGTCGAATTTTTGATAATTGTTATGGCTTCATTTATTATGCAAATCACATCAGCAGCTAAGGGCATTATCCCTGGCATAAGCCGCGAGACCTTGCTCAATATGCTTATCCCTTGCCCGTCGCTCTGCGAACAAGCGCGGATTGTAAAAACTGTAAGTAACATCGATGCCACATTTATTGAAGTTGCAGATAACCTTAACTGATATTTTCAGAAATTTTATCCAATTGTTCATATGCAGACTCAATTACATCAACAATACGATGCTGTTCAGTGATTGGCGGCAATAATATTTGGATGTCAGTTAGTTGTTTTTTTGTAATACCGGAAATTGTTGTTCCACGACCAAAGTCCTTAAGTATCCGCATTTGATGAAACAGGAAATGGAATATAAACCGATTATAAACCGAATCCGGGTAATTCGGTATAAGTGCATGATTATCTTGACTGAAACACATATTGCAGTCCAAGATGGCAACTTTGCCAAGCCCAACGCGTGTCACGACTACAACACTACCTTCTGGCACGACATTTGTTGTTGATCTGTCAATACCAAGCTGCGTCACGCAACGCCGTGGCAATATTTTACCATTTTCAGCTATGTCAGCACTCGAAAACCACGGTATGCCATTGCCCCAATAATCAGGAGTAGTTGTTGAAGGTGTGCCGCCTCCAACCACTGAAAACAATTTTTCTATCGAATAGGAAATCCATCCATTTGGCATATTCTCATAATAAGAGTTATCATCACCTCGGGAGATGACGCTTTCGTCTTTACCTTGTTTTATTTTACCCGCCTTAGCGAGTTTCTCTCGTTCGGCCCGAATGCGCTCCAGCAGGACTGACGCAGGCTCATCATTCGGGTCTTGGGGCACAAGTTTGCCGCGTATGGCGCGAGAGAGAATTTTGGATTTAGCGGCGGTAATGGCGGTTTGTAAGTCGGCTTTATTGCGCTCTATTTCGTCAATAACGGAGAATGCCGATTCGATAGCAGAAACGATGCGGTGTTGTTCGGCGATTGGTGGGAAGGGGATAGGGAAAAATGCTAGGGATGATAGACTGATATTTGCCCTTGCAAAATCGACCTGCTTATCTATCATTAAATTATAAGCGACCTCTGAATTTAGATATTTTATAATAAACATTGAAAATTCGCTATTCAGCAGTCTAACCAAGGCAACTGCCTGATTTATATTGCTGTCATTATATTCAAGATTGTATATGCAACTTCTCCCGATTGAAGCTCCAACAATATTTATCAAAATATCATTTTGCTTCAATACAGAACGTGATTGAATTTCATTAAAATGTTTCTCTATATATTTTTCGTTATCTAATAATAATTTTTCAGTTCCAACATTTTCGCTTGTTATAAATAAAATGCTATTTATACTTTTGTCTATATAATTTATTCCTTGCCATTTCGGAGATGAGCCTTTTGTGATGATTTCACATAAATCGCCAAAATTACACCAGCTCCATGATTCAGGCACTTCATACTGTATATTCTCATAGTGCAATTTATCACCACCACGAAAAATACTGCTGTCCCGCTTATCTCGTTTGATTTTTCCGTCTTTGACCAGTTTTTCCTTTTCAGCGCGGATACGCTCAAGCAACACGGAAGCAGGTTCATCATTCGGGTCTTGGGGTACAAGTTTCCCGCGAATGGCTAGATCAAGTATTTTCTGGCGGAGCTGTTTGGTGTTCATTCGTCCACCTCGCCGATTAGCTGCTCCAGACTACCAACAGCTGTCGCGATGGCAGCTGATTTTTCTTTGATTGTTTCGAGCAGTTCGGCAAGGGTGTAATCGTCGGCATTATCACCTGATTTGATCCAGGTGATGTCGAGGCTTGTCTTGTCGCGGGCGATAATCTCATCATAGGTGAACTTACGCCAGCGGCCTTCAGGGTTTTTGTCCGGGACATAAGTAGCCTTGCGGCTATGACGATTTTCAGGTTTATAGCACTTGACGAAATCTTCCAAATCGCTCTCGCGCAGTGGGTTCTTTTTCAGAGTGTGGTGAACGCCTGTACGATAATCGTAAATCCACACCTCTTTGGTCTGATGCTTGGGGGAAGTTGGACCTTTTTCAAAAAAAATAACGTTAGCCTTGACCCCTTGGGCATAGAAGATACCCGTCGGCAGACGCAGAATCGTATGTAGGTTACAAGTCTCCATAAGTTTTCGTCTAACCGTCTCGCCAGCTCCTCCCTCGAAAAGTACATTATCGGGGACAACTACCGCCGCCTGACCGCCAACTCTCAAAAGCGTGTGAATATGCTGAACAAAATTTAGCTGTTTATTTGAAGTCGTGACCCAAAAATCTTGCCGAGTGTAAACGAAATCTTCCTGCTCCTGCTCCCCCCGCTCATTGGTGAAAGTCAGGGACGATTTTTTGCCAAAAGGTGGATTGGTTAAAACATAATCGAACCTGACTCCAGGGTCGGTCATAAGGGCATCAGCTCTGGTTATGGGTGGTTCATCGTCATCAAAATCGCTGATATTATGTAAAAAAAGGTTCATAAGACAAAGGCGGTAAGTACTTGGGACTATTTCCCAGCCTTTGAATGTCTTAAATTTCAGAAATTTTTTCTGTTTTGCGTCCAGTTTGGTTCTATATTCGCATTCCAAATAATGTTTAACAGCCAAAAGAAATCCGCCACTGCCGCAACATGGGTCAGCCACCTCTCGACCGGGCTCTGGGCGGACGCATTGAACCATGGCATTTATGAGGGCACGGGGTGTGAAGTATTGACCGGCACCACTCTTGGTGTCGGCGGCTATTTTCTCCAAGAGATCTTCATAAATATCGCCCTTCACGTCACTGGACAGAATGGACCAATTTTCTGAATCCACCATACTTACAACTTTGGAGAGTTGGGCAGGATTGGATATTTTATTTTGAGCGCCTGTATAAATCCGTTGGAGAATTCCAGATTGGTCAGCCAGTTTTTTCAAAACCGCTTCATAGTGACGAAAAAGCTCATCGCCGCTTTTCCGCTTAATTGTTCCCCAAGTACAATTCTGGGGAAGACCGAGAGACCTGTTATATGGTGGTTTGGAATATTCGTCCACCATTTTTAGGAATAAAAGATAGGTAAGCTGTTCCAGATAGTCACTTTTGCCAAGGCCGTCGTCCCGCAGAGCATTAGCCATGGACCAGACTTTTTGTCCAATATTTGAAAACGAGTCTGCCAATTTTCCCTCTCTTCTTACGCCGCTTTCAAGAGTTCATAGTTCATTTCATGAAGCAGGTTTTCATATTCATCGCCGAAGAGTTGATAGAACTTGCCGCGACCACCTTGGCTGTCAAAAGGAGTTAAATCCAGATCATCCAATGTTATGCCCAAAGAGACGGAGACGTGATCGCGAATCATCTGGAGCCATTCCGTTTGTTCTTCAGTGAATTGAATATTCCCGGCGTTCTTTTTAAAAATCCAATCCCTAAAGCGAAGGTTGATTTCATCTGAAAAAAGCCTCAATTCATTAGTCTGCTCCAACTGGAATCTGATCAGAGAAACGATATCGGCCAGTTTGTTCATCACGCTTTTTTCACGAACTCGATCTGGGCGGCGGATAGAGTAGGCATGCCATAATTTTTCTGTTGTCAAATTGTATGGTGATTTTTGAAGTACCTCATAAAGCTCCTCAACCATTCTTAGAGTCAGAGGGCGTCGGCGGTAAGCTTGATTATAAATGATCTCCAGCGCCTCAATTTGGCTTTGGTTTTCCTCGATGAACTTGGCAAAGGTTTCAATAGCCTCCCCGGCTTTCTCGGTATGCTCCAAATCCCACCCCGTGAAGGTCACCTCATCTATATTGACGTCATCAATAACCTGGTCATGAATTTTGTGAATATACTCCAAAAAATTCCGCAACTTTGGATTATTAAATGGTTCGGCAGCGGCCTCCGCTATTTGCTGGCTGACCTCGACCAACTGGTCTTTGGTCGCGTCCTCAGCCTTGTCCAAGCCGAATTTCTGGGCTGTGACGTTGCCGACCACATCCTCATCAAAAGCATTCAAAAAAATTTCGGCCAATCCTTTCGGCGAAATTTCTGTTTCAGCGTTAGGGATGGTCATGCCGTCTTTCAAAACAGTTTCTACCTTGAGGCCTTCGTTTTGACAAAGAGTGGCTAATTTCGCTTTTTCGGCCGCAGTCATAACCTTATCCAATCTGACCAAGCGACCGGCCAAAGTGGTCAAGGTATCTTCGTCACGAGCCCCCATAGCCACGCTCATCATCAAGTCTTTCAGCGAAACAGTCGGCTTGCGTTCCAACTGCCGCGAGACGGTCTTTTGAGACTTGGTAACTCCAACAGCATCCACAACAATGAAACCCAGCTTCCGCTGAGTGGCTGAAGGTGAAACACCGCGCAGATTATCATAATCCAGAGTCCTGGTGGCCCGGCCCAGCATCTGTTCAAAGTAACCTTTGCTACGGACATCGCGCAAAAAGACCAGGCATTCGATGGGCTTTACATCTGTGCCGGCGGCAATCATATCCACAGTTACGGCTATTCGTGGGTTAAAACCGTTGCGGAATTCGTTCAAAACCTTTTGGGGGTCTTCTTGAGCGGCATAGGTTATTTTCTTGCAGAAATCGTTGCCTTCGCCAAATTCCTCACGGATGATATTGACGATGTCTTCCGCATGGCTATCGGTTTTTGCGAAAACCAGCGTTTTGGGCACTTCTTTTCGCCTCGGAAACATTTCATTCAGCACGGAATCTTTAAATGCTTTGATGATACCGCGTATCTGAGACGGGTTTACGACCTCACGGTCCAAAGCGGATGGTTGGTAATTTAAATCCTCATCCATCTGCTCCCAACGCTTTTTACGGGAAAGCCGATCGCGTTTCTCAATGGCTTGACGCAGAATGAAACCGCCTTTACGGCTGATTTTCGTTTCAATAAGGTAGGTTCCTTCACGCCCAACGTTCACGTCGTCCAAAACGGCCTGCTCGTGGGTATACTCACTGACGATATTCTGGTTAAAGAAGCCAAAAGTTCGGTTGTCCGGGGTCGCAGTTAGTCCAACGAGAAAAGCATCAAAATAATCAAGAACTTGTTGCCAAATATTGTAGATGGAGCGATGGCATTCGTCAATTATTATGACATCGAAAAACTCAGGTGGGTATTTGGGGTTATAGACCACCTCACGGGGACCGCCCGTGATCACTTGCTCGTTCAACGATGTTTCCTCAACCGAATCGTCCAAATCCTCACCCCGGAGAATTGAATACATACGCTGGATGGTGCTGACACAAACTTTGGTATCGGCCGGTATATATGGGGAATTCAAGCGACACACATTGTAAAGCTCTGAAAAAAGCCGTCCATCATCGTGTGGCCGATAGTTACGAAACTCACCCGTAGCCTGTTCGCCGAGGTTTTTGGTGTCCACCAGGAACAGGACACGCCGAGCCCGGGCTAGCTTCAACAAACGATAAACCGAGGTAATGGCTGTAAAAGTCTTACCCGCCCCTGTGGCCATCTGTATGAGCGCCCGCGGCTTGTTTTCGGAGAATGATTTTTCCAGATTTTGGATAGCTGTGATTTGACACCCGCGAAAAAGTCGCGACGGCGGATCGAAGATGGAAAACTTTTTCAACCTATTGCGTAAAGTATCCTCTTCTTTCAACCACTCTGACAGCGTTTCAGGGCGATGGAAAGTGAACACTTCCCTGGAACGGGCCTTGACATCAAGATAGTCGCAGAAATGGGTCAGAACCCCGGTTGATTCATAGGCGAAGCGGATCTTGGGCCTTTCGTCCATATGTTTAAGGCCACTTTCGGCATATCGTTTAGACTGCTCGGCCGCAGCGGTCAGGGTCAAACCTTTATTCTCGGCTTTAGCCTCAAGAACACCGACCGGTCGGCCATCAATGAACAGCAAATAGTCCACTGGCCCGCTTAAAGTTTGGTACTCCCGTACGGCAACTCCAGGGGCAGCCTTGCGGTTGAACTCTTCCCTATTTTGGAGGGTATAACCCGCTTCGGTGAGCATCCGGTCGATGTTCAAGCGAGCCTTTTCTTCGGGCTTCATTTATTTTTCCTTATGTTCTGATAGTATCAAACTATAGGAACTTACTCATATTACCACGTTTTTATAAAGTTTTCTAGGCACCTCAAACGTTAGCCTGAATCGAAAACATCTTGGCCAGATGGATTAATTAAGATAATTTGCGAGGAAAATTCAGGGGATCGTGAGGTCAGGAATCAAACGAAACCGTGGCTGTAACCGCTCTTTGAATCGCCTCAAAGCCCTCTCGCCGGGCCACCGGCTAAAAAAATGCTGTCCTGGCCCAAAAAGGTCCAAACGGGGGCGTATTTTGATGCGGATTACGAGGCGATTTTCGTTTTTGCCGCAAAAAAGAAAAACACCCCGTGCGGGGAATGGTGTGGGGAAGAAGTTTCAAGGGGTTGGATGATGCCATCCAACCCCTTGATTTAATTGGTAGCGGGGTCCAGATTCGAACTGGAGACCTTCGGGTTATGAGCACAATTTTCGGCTTTACTAACCGGTTAGTAGGAGTTTTATGGGGCTATTTTATTCTTGACATATCAATATGATAAATGATAATACTCTTTGTGTCAACCCAATGGGATTTTATTATTTTTGAACTTTTGGTTAGTATTTGGTTAGTATTTTAACCCGTGAGCCCAATACTAACCATCTTGACGGCTCGGAAGGATATATAGCTGAAATGACTATTAAATCCACTTATAAGCGCGTTCATGCCAATAAATGGGCCGGAGTCTATTATTACGACCTCGATGACCGCTTCAACGGCAAGCCGGATGTCTGCTATTACATCTGTTACAAAAAAGGCCGTCGCCTGATTTGGGAAAAGGTCGGCAAAATTTCAGAGGGCTTTTCCCCTGACCTGGCGGCCGAACTGCGTGCGGATCGCCTCAAATCCCTTCGGCATGGCGAAAAAATCAAAACACCCCAGGAACGCCGTCGAGACCGGCTGGCCCACGACAAGCCCTTCGGCGAGGTCGCCCAAGCTTATTTCCAAATCAAGGGGCCGAACCTTAAAGGCATCGCCTCTGACCGCAACCGCTATGAAAAGCATTTGCAACCTCTCTTTGAAACCAAGAGCATCGGCGACATAACACCTCAGATGATTGAGCAACTTCAGGCGCAACTTACGGATCATAAACCCGGCACCGTATGGAACGTGCTGGAACTTCTGCGCCGCATCATCAATTTCGGCTTCAAAACCAACCGTTGCCCGGCCTTGAGTTTTCAAATCGAAATGCCCCGCAAGGATAACGACAGGCTGGAATATCTGACCCCGGAAGAAGCTGAACGTTTTCTGAAAGTCGTAAATAGCTGGCCGGATTTGGATGTCCGCCATATGGTGCTTCTAGCCTATGTCACCGGCATGAGGCGAGGAGAAATTTTCAAACTGGAAGAGGCCGATATCGATTTCAATTTAAAACTCATCCGTCTGCGCGCTCCCAAAGGCGGCAAGACCGTGAACATCGGCCTGAGCGAAGTGGCTGAACAAACCATTAAGCAACAATTGGTCTGGAAAAAGAAACATTTTCCGGCCAGCCCTTATATTTTCCCCGGTCGCAACGGAGGCTTGCGGAAAGACAGCAAATCGGTTGAAAAAATCAGACTGGAAGCTGGCTTGCCGCCGACCTTTCGGCCTTTCCACGGTCTCCGGCACCATTTCGCCGTGACCCTGGCCAACAGTGGACGGTTCACTCTGGATATGATAGCCACAGCCATGACCCATAAAAACGCCGCCTTCACCAAGAAAAAATACGCCCAATTTCTGCCGGGCACACTCACCGCCATCAGCAACGAGGCCGCCAAGCTTCTCTTGGGAAGCGGGGACAGCGGGGAAAGGTAAGATTATGGACTGGAAAAATAAAGAAAGGCCGATCCTGGCTTGGGCCGACAGCTATGAAGATGCTGAAGGATTTGAGGATGGACGCCTTGAAAAAGATGAAGATAAAACCGTCCAAGACCTGACCGCCGCCCATGAGCTTTGGATAGCTATGCTCAAATCCTGGACCGGAGTCCAGCCCTGGTATCCGCCAAATCCATATCACGGATGAAAAAAATCCCCTTATATGATAAAATCAAAGCGGAGATTGAATTATGAACAAAGAACCTTTATCCCCCAAAAACGACTTTGTTTTCAAGCAGCTCTTCGGGGAGCAGAAACGCTTGAACCTGTTACAGTCGTTTCTTCAGTCCGTGTTGGATCTACCGAAGGAAGAATACAGTCAACTGGTCGTTATTGACCCTTTTTTGAAACGGGAGCACCTCACAGACAAATCAAGTGTGCTGGACGTTAAAATCCACACCACCAACGGCAAAGTCATTGATGTGGAAATCCAAGTGGACTCCCAGGATGACATGTGGGAACGGGTATTGTATTACACGGCCAAAATGACCACCGAACAACTCAAATCAGGCTATGATTATGATTTGATAAAGAAGGTGATAAGCATAATCATTCTTGATTGGCCTATGACCGGCCAAGAGTCAACCGCTTATCACCACCGCTTTCGCCTTTTCGATGAACGGACAGGTTATCGTTTCCCGGACTTGTTTGAAATCAATACCCTGGAATTGCCAAAACTGCCCCGCCAATCGGACGGTACCGACCTTTATAACTGGCTCCGTATCTTCACGGCCAAAACAGAAGAGGAGTTTACCATGATAGCCAAAACCAGCCCGGAAATATCCCAAGCGGTAGGAGTCATCATGGAGTTGAGCGAAGACGAGCAAACCAGGCTACAGGCTGAAGCTCGGGAAAAATACCGCCGTGATGAAGCCGCAAGGCGAAAATTAGCCCGCCGAGAAGGACGAGATGAAGGAATCCAGATAGGACGGCAGGAAGGGCTACTGGAGGTTGCCAAGCAATTGTTGATAGGCAAGGATTCAGTTGAAAAAGTGGCAAAAGTCACCGGCCTCTCTTTAGAAGAAGTTCAATCCTTGGCGGCCAAATTGTCAGTTATGAACTGATGGGTAAGATGTTAGCCAAAACCAGCCCGGAAATATCCCAAGCGGTAGGAATCATTTGTCCGACTGGTACATAAAAGGTCGTATCCAAAAAGCCGTCACCTTTTTGATATTCTTCGCGGCGGCGATTATCCTGGCCAATTTGCTGGAATACATCTGTCAGGGTTACGTCCTGGGTCCGGCCGGCCCTATTCTGGCTCAATACATGGCGCCGGAGGATGTTCATAAAGTCAAACTGCTCCTAAAAGCGGCCAGCGACGGGTTTTGGCCGAACCTTTTTATGAGCCTCGTCTTTGTGGGCGGGCTCCTTTGGGCTCTGGTGAAAATCACCACCCGCTTCAATCTGGTCGGCCAGGTTGTCCTGGACAAGGCCCTCCGTTTCACGGACGCCCTGGAAGATTTGGGCCTGAAGCATGACTGGGAACAATTCCATTTTGTCCGCCATTATGGCCTCCCGGTCTATATCGCCGCCAGACCCTTGCTGAATCCCGAAGCCTCCGCCATCAAAGCCTCTTTATATCCTTATATTCAGACCTTATTGGCTTCCCCTTCTTCTTTGGATGAATACAAAGGCAATAAACGGCTCTGTTTGAAAG
>Ga0082212_10007148_pt1 | contig 14845 bp, 17 predicted proteins | sample TergutNt197P3_FD_71548 | JGI IMG/M metagenome (GOLD analysis project Ga0082212, IMG submission 71548) | Neocapritermes taracua P3 segment gut microbial communities from Petit-Saut dam, French Guiana - Nt197 P3 | ecosystem: Host-associated > Arthropoda: Insects > Digestive system > Gut ... | reverse complement strand
AAAGTGATTACCCAGGAACCATTCAAGAAAGCTAATGATAGCTACAAATTATTCAAAGTTAAGTGTCCTACTACTATTCCACATAAATTAATTTGTGGTTAGAAAACTGACCGGGAACTAGAGTTTATTTTTGTGGATCATAAACCAGAATTAGTCTATCATAAAAACGTTTGATCATTCCCATACTAAAAGAGATCAACACTATTAAACATGGAGGAGGATCATTATGAATCAAATAACGGCCAAAAACCTGACTATGCTGGGCGATCTCTTAGAATCCGAAGCCCTGCTGGTCAAAAAATTCTCAACAGCTTCAGAAAACACCATGGATCCCGAACTCAAAAGCAAATTTTCTTCTATGTCCCACTTGCACCGGAAACACTATACCACACTGCTCAATTATCTTAACTCCCATCAATAAATAATCCAAATTTTAAGAAGGAAGGAAGAAAACATGACACAAAACACAAAAATGGGCGATAAGGAAATCTCATCCGATCTTCTCATGAGCCAAAAACAGACAACATCTGCAATCAACACATGCATCACAGAATCCTCATGTCCCAACTTTACGCAAAATCTCAAGAATATTCTGGACGAAGAATATCAGATACATGCTGATTTGTTCACGTCCATGCATCAGCGCGGTTGGTATCCTACGAAAGATGCCCCGGACGCAGATGTCCAGCAGGTAAAAAATACCTACAATAGCATGCAGGTTTAAAAAATCCCTGCCAGAAAACGTCTCAGCAAACAGACTGAGACGTTTTTTGTTGTGTCACCTTCATTATCGATTCTCTGACGTCATTAACTCTCTGACTTCGCCTCATCCGCCTGAACCTGAACCGGCGCAGAAGAAGCAAGCTCTGCATTAGCATCTTTTCCTTGATCCGGTGAATCGCTGGCTTTTTTAAATTCTTTGAGCCCTCGGCCAAGAGCCTTTCCGACATCTGGCAATTTCCCCGGCCCAAATATAATTAATGCCAATACTATCAAAAGAGCTACCACAGGTCCCGAGATTGCTAACCCAAAAACTGTCACCATGTCTTCACCTCCCTCTCTCTAACACTGATAGATCTTGTCTATCCGCATCTATCATAACATGTTTTATTAAAAAAGCCAATTAAAATATTATGCAATATTATGCTTTAAAATATTATTCTTAATCTTAATATTATGCTTTTTGAGTGTGCGTTAAGATGTGATCATATTCCAAGAAAAGCTCAAAGAGAGTATCAGATAACTCAGGACTCTCCTCCATCACATTCAGCCCCAAATTCTTCGCCTCATTCTGCATAATCGGATATCCATGGGAAAAATATCCGTTTATCAATTTATCAACAAGGGTTTTCACAAAATGAGGGTCCGTGTCTTGTTCTTTAAACATATATTCATTCAGCAAGAGTTCAGCATACTGTTGGGAGGCTTGCAGGATTTTCGCATAATCACCAAAAAGCCAAGGATCTATTTTTTCAAATACCTGCAAGCAGTGAGGTGTGGTTTGATCAGTCTTTTCCCCAAGATACTCACAGAAATGTTGGAAGGATTGCGCGGAAATCCACACGTCTGAATAAAGAGGATGCCGGACAATCGGATCGATCGGCCCTAATGAGCCTTCATTAATAGGAAAAGTGGATTCTTTCTCGTCATATCAGGCGTCATATCAGCCGTCATATCAGCCGTCAACAACTTCCTGGGGTGTTTCCGCATGAATGGTGGTTGTGACACGACAGCTCATAGCTTGGGCAATATCATCCTCAATTTGATTGGCAATTTCCTCGAACTCCAGAATCGAGAGCGCGGGATTCAACTCCAAATGAAATTCTACATAACGCTGAGCCCCGGACTGGCGGGTTTTAAGATCATGATAGTTGTGAATACGGGGGCGATGCTGTTCAATCACAGAGATAATGAGCTGCTCCTCCTCTTCTGTTAACCTGGAATCCAGCAGCGGCTTTAAAGCCCGGCTCAAAAGCTTCAGCGCCTCATACAAAATAAACAGAGCTGTGCCGATCGCAATGACGGGATCCAGAATGTACCAATGTGTAAAATAGATCAGCGTCAAACCCACCGCAATCCCCATAGATGTATAAACATCCGCTTTGAGATGAAGGGCATCCGCTTCCAGAGCGATGGAGTCCTCCCGCTTTGCGACGCGGTAGAGAAGCCGCGAAACCAAAATATTCGCGATCATGGAAAACGCCATAACCGCGATGGCGAGCTCTGTCTGTTGAAGAGGTTCGGGAGAGATGATTTTATTGATCGCTTCCCGAATGATAAAAAAAACAGCCGCAAGCAAAAGAAGAGCTTCAATGATCGCAGAGAGATTCTCGATTTTGCCGTGCCCGTAGGGATGGGTTTTATCGGGGGGACGTCCTGACACACGCACAGAAAAGAAGGCGATGATGGATGCTATCAGATCCATGCCGGAATGCAGCGCTTCCGATATAATGCTGACTGATCCGCTGAGGATACCAACAATGATCTTGAGAATGATAAGAAGGGTATTGGAAATAACCGAAAGAGAAGCCGCTGCGCTTTTGGAAAATTTTTGAGAAATTCCCTTGAACATTTATCTCCCTTCCTCCTTTCATTTTTCTGTGTCTCATTTTGTAAAAAATCCTGTGGAACGTTATGTCCCACAGGATTACTTATCTTGTCCTGCTGCCCCTAAGGGCCCAGCTTATTTTGCGTGTGCCTTTTGACAGAAGTCAGTTTGGCGGACAGCAAAAATAGCCTGATGCTTTATTAAGGCGACGATACTTGAGCAGCAGAATGCCTGTTTCAGCTAACTCACTATTAGTTTACAAGAAAATACCACTCACGTCAAGATGCGCCAAGATGGAAGTTGGAAGTTTTGGGAGTTCGGAAGTTTTGTGGAAGTTGGAAGGTTGGAAGTTGGAACTTGAATCTGACACTGATATTTCCTTTTTCATAGACCTTAATTGTGTCAATCAGTTCAATCACGATTTCCCGTGTCAAGTTAGTAATATTCTCATGCTGTCGAAATGCTGCCAGGAGAGGGTTTTCTCTTCCAATATTATCAATCGCTTTTTCCTGTTCAGCCCTTTCCCGCTCAAGCGTCTTTATGGCCTGTTTCAGGTTTTCAGCTTGCCGGTTATAGTCTTCGCTCATATGGCAATACTCCGCACGAGATATTTCGTTGTCCTTCCAGTCCTGCCAAACAGCTTGTTTGTAACGCGCGATTTTTGTGAGTTCCTTTTTCTTCTTATCTATGACGTGTGTTAGAATAATGGATTGGTTTTTCATGGAAGGGGCTTTGTCAACCTGCTCCATGGTCTTCGAATGATGCACCCCCAGGTAGATCTGTTGTTGTACTGCATAAAGCACAGCTTTTTCTAATAGGTCATGTTTGACGGAATGTTTGGTGCAGACCTCTTTTGAGTGATGTTTATATGTCCGGCAGTGATAATAGACATACTCCCCTGCTTTGGTTCGTCCCATGGCCTTGTTACAATCGGCGCATCGCAGGAAGCCGCTGAAAAGATATAGCATATTTTGCTGTGGGCCTGTGCGCGTATTTTTCTTGAGAAGCGTTTGAACCTTCTCAAAAACGGTTCGGTCAATAATGGGTTCATGGGTGTTCTGAACAATATACCACTCTTCTTCAGGGACTCTTTCCTGGACATGGATTTTGTAGCTTTTTATCCTATACCGACCCTGCACCATGTCCCCACAGTAAATGCGGTTTTTTAAGATTGTGGTAAGGGTTGTTGCTGTCCATAGGGGCTTTTTTGCCGGATCAAGTTTTGGATTCGTATAGTTTAATTTTAAGACTTCCCGCTTATAAATGGAAGGACACAAGACACCTTGTTCATTCAGAGTACGCACAATGCTGTTTTTGCTTTTCCCCTCAAGGAACAGGGTGTAAATATTCCGGACAACGGCGGCAGCTTCTTTGTCCACAATCAATGCGTTATGATTTTGAGGGTCTTTTAAATACCCATACAGAGCGAAGGAACCAATATGTTCTCCCTTAGCTCGTTTGTCATTGAAGACTTCCCGGATTTTATCTGAGGTCTCAGCGCAATGGTTTTCATTCATAACGCCCTGTATCGGAACGGCTATGTTCCTCATGGTGCGCGGTTCCTTGTAGCTGTCCAGCGATTGATGAAACAATGAGATAAAACGGACATTGTGCCGGGGAAACCAATCATCCAGATAATACCCTTGGTCACTGTAATTGCGGAAAGATCGGGCAAGATCTTTGACAATGACACAATTGATACGTCCGTTCTTAATGTCTGTCAGCATGGCCTGAAAACTGTCTCGTTCATCATCTGTCGTTCCGGAAATACCATCATCAACATATTCTTTGATGATGATATAGTCATCGCCATCATTAAATTGCGCGATATGCTTTTCAAGGAGGGAGCGTTGATTGGTAACGCTTTCCGACTCGTCACAGCTGCGTGAGTCTTCGCGGGAGAGACGGATGTAGACTGCCATCCGCCACACTTTGTGTTTTGAAAGTGTTGGATTTGCGATATCAGACCAGCCCCTTAAAGTTACAATCCGCTTTTTTTTCGTTTCAAAAAGTCAGTAAATATATCCTGAAGGGCGGGAGCGTCATTGGCAAATTCTAATTTTACACCCATATTGCCTACACGGAAGGCGTTAGGGGTCTTGAGTGTTTCGAGTATGTACGCCGCTCTTTCTTCCTGGGGCACTGTCATGTCAAAAGAAAATGTGCTGACGTCAACTAATTCTTCTTTGTCAGGCATTTCGATATTGATATTAGCCAGCTCCCGTATCGGTTTCGGTATGTGTTCCTGCATTGCCCACCCTCCTGCTTTATGCTTATGCTTTTGGGGGGCGTCCTGTGAACGTTATTTTGCGGGTTTTGCAGCTTGCCTGCGGCCGCATTCACTCATTTCCTCTTCAGAATACTCCACGTACCGTTTTGAACCGCAATATATCCTTCGTCATACCCATCGCATTTTGATATCCGGTCGTATTTAAAAGGTAAAATGCTCTTACCTCTTTTATCGATAATTCCATATCTATTGTGTTTTGCAACGATGGCTTCACCGTTTTTAAAATTCTGATAGGCTGTGTACTCTAAGGGAATGGCCAAGTGACCGGTTATATCTGCAAATCCCCATTTTCCATCTTTGTGGAGCGGCACGAGTCCCTCGCTTATGGTTTCCCCGCATAAATCATATTCTAATTCTAATGGGATGATGATCGTGCCGCTCTTATTGATATAGCCATAATGGGCGCCTTTTTTGACAGCTGCAAGTCCTTGAACAAAATCAGTTACATAATCGTAATCTGGCGGAATAATAATAATCCCATCAGCACCCATAAAGCCCCATTTCTCATTTACCAGAACACCTGTGACGCCCTCACTGTTGAACTCCTTTATCGAATCGTATTCCAGGGGTACAACAAGGTTTCCTCCCGCGTTGACGCAGCCCCATTTGCCGTTTTTCTTGACAGCCGCAAAGCCTTGGGAAAAATCATGCGCATCTTCATATTCCAGGGATATGACTGTTTGACCATTCGTATCGATATAACCATGTTTTCCGTCTTTTTCCACACGTGCAAAGCCGTTTACAAAATCCCCTGCGCCATCATATTCCAAAGGAATCACCACATTCCCCCTGATATCGCAAAATCCCCATTTGCCGTTTTGCCCGGCTCTTATCAGGCCTTCACTGGTGAACACACCTAAAGAATCGTATTCCAACGGAATCACAAGAGTCCCATACGTATCAACATACCCGCTCTTACCATCTTTTTCCACATGCGCAATACCTTCATCAAAGTTCAATACATAATCATATTCCAAGGGAATGATAACGGTGTTGGCCCTGTCAATAAACCCCCACTTTCTGTCTGCCAAAACCCTAAGCCGACCTTCGTAGAAGCTGACATCTTTGATGCCGCTATCGTCTCCATTTTCATAGAAATGGACATTAACACTGCCGCCTACCAGATCGTACTCCAAGGGGATAATAACGTTGCCGTCAGCGTCAATAATACCTTCTTTCCCGTCTTTTTCGACCCATCTCCAGTTGTTTTCATCGATAAGATCCGTCCTTTTATCTTGGTCGTCAAACACTTCAACAATAAAAGTTTTTCCATCTTTTGCGACATATCTTGAGTGAGCCTTTTCCAGGTCAAAAAGTGGAAAATATCCGCGGCCGCTTCTGTCATAGACCAATGGAACAACCTCATCGCCTTCAGTGTTGATATAGCCGCATTTTCCGTCTTTTTCAACAAGAGCGCGGCCTTTATAGAATGGATGAATCGTGTCATATATCAACCCGGATTTTATCGTATCAAAAGCTCTGGGAGTTGTTAGTTGATACGTAATGATCGTTGCCACAGTGCAGGCCAGAAAAACCAGTGAGAGCAGGATAATGAAAGTACCCTGTGTCTTACTCATAAGAAATTTCCTCTCTTGTATCTGGAGATTATACTCCACAAAACTAAATTGTCCAACAATCGTGTACAACGCCCAACAACATCCATTGATCCTCTACTTTCTCAAAAACTAACCTCAGGCTATCCCAAAGAACAGCATCATCAGGATAAGGGGGGAAATTGTATTCAACAAAATGAGTATTTGGAAAAAAATCGTCAAGGTTAGATTTGGTATTTCCAGTCTGTATAATCTGGTCAACAGAGATGCGTGGTGCTTGAAGAAACTCTCGATTATACACAAATCTTTCAAAATACTCGTTAACACTCAAGTCCATTGGCTCTGCGGAACCGTCGAATGCACCCCACAAGAATTCATCAGTAAGTTTAAGATCTTTTACCTGATCTGCAGTAAATACAACACAACGCTCAGTAACATAGGAGTAAGGCGAAAATATAACACCTCTTTCTTTGCTGATAAGCAAAGAAAGCTTCTCAAAATCCCGTTCTTTCAAGTGCCTTAAGATCAAGTTGGCTTGATCTTGGAGTTCCTTTTCATAGTTTGTAAGTTCGAAAAACTTATCACTCTCAGTCTCATTGTTAGTGGATACCGATTTATTGTTTATACAGGCAACACCATTTGCAAGAAGGACTAATATGACAAGAATTATTCGAATATATTTTTTCATACTTATCTATTCTCCTTGTTTATGACTGTCAGAATATGTCGAAGATATAATTTTCCCCTCTAACTATACAGAATTTTACACAAAGAGAGGATCCATGTCAAGCCTATGATCACACTCATGGAATGGAATATTTTCTTGTAGAGTCTGTCTCTTTTCATGCTGCGAACCCCTTTCTGTTGCCTGTAGGGACACCTATCCTTTCTCTTTTCCTGCTTTTAATTTTACAAGTCATACGGATAGTGCCTGCACCTCTTTAGCCTGTCGTCATTGAGATGTAACATTTTTACCAAAGCGGCTGATTCAAGACTCCAATACCCCCGGTACTTATCCTCTTTTAAGTGTTGTTGATTATTGATAATCCCCTCTGTCTGCATCCCGAGCCACTCTTTTTCTAAAAAATACGCCAGATACAGAGCGGCCTCTTCTTTGTTGGTCTCTGCCAGATTAATGATTTCCGCGATTCTCTGAGAGTGTTCTTTAAAGAGCAGTTCCCCTGTCCGGACTGTAAAGTTCGGATCAATATAGTGCGCCATGCTGTCTAAGACATAATCCTGATAATTATGCTCAATCAAAAGGAGCAATACCGACCTCATATACCCCTTGTGAATGCCATAAATGATGGCCAAAGCAAGCATGAACTCCATATCGTTATAGACTGTGCCATTCCAAGAGTGTAAGAAAGCGTCAAGCACTTTGGGCAAATCCCTTCCTAATTCTTCTTTAGAAATCCCTAAAGAGTATCCTGAATGGAATTTGAATTGAAAATCGGTCACAACGGCTAAGTGATACATTCGAATATTCCCTGTAAACCCATCGCCTTTTTGCGCAAGTTCTGCTAAGGCATCATTGCATTCTTGAAATGACTCTTCAAACCAGGCTGAATCTTTAGCATATCTCTTCTCAAAATATTTTTTATCTTTGAGCGAGTCTCTCATGATCTGCTTCCTCCTTACATTTTAGGGGATCCATGTTATAGGGTTATTGTCATCTCCTCTCATAATACGCCCTTCCGCATCCACTCGATAATAAGTTACCGCACCTGTATCGTCAACTTTACTGGCGACTCTTATGGCGCTTCCATCGCCTGCCTTCAACGACCGTCTGATGGCCCGGGCAGTGTCGTCATCCACAGCGTCTGTAATATGTTTTTCAATCCAGCTATCGCTTAATTGCCGGCCGGAGTTGGTATTGCCCAAATTGGGAACCGTACTGATATCTTTTGCGACATCCCCACCCATGTATTTGGAGTCTGCTATAACCCACTCCGGCGATTTCGCCTGAGGGTTAGGGTTGTGGTAAACACCATCAATCCCGTGCTTTGTCGGTGCATCAATATCAGTGATCCTGTCTGTACTCACTCGTCTATATTTTCCTGTACTTTCTAAGTCGATATCTGTTTTCATCTCTCCATAATTACCCCTTCTTCTGTAATCATGGGGATGTTCTTCAATAACAAGATCCTTTGGGTCTTTAACCTTTTTAACAGTTGAAACTTGGTCTGGATGTGCCCTCCTCATGGCCAAGCGTGACCGAACAGCCTGCCCCAAGCCGCGGCTCGCCACCCGGGCCGCGGCTCGCCCGGCCATGCTTGTAACCGCACGGCCTACCACAGCCTCAGCAGCAAGCTCAAGCAAACCTCTGCCTGACAAAGCCATAAGGAACGTTCCGCCCATCGGGAAAAATAAAGGCAAGACCATGAGGGCTGTCAAGGCCAAAAGGCTAAGAAACTCAGCTGAAGTAAGGGCTTCCAAAATATGAGAGTTCTTAATCACGCCCTGAGTCGCATCCCCGGCCCTCATCAGACCTATCAGCAGTCCCGCGGACACGGTCAGCGACGACACAGTTATGAGAAGCTGTCCGCTGGGGCGAATGCGATTCTCGTGCAGGATAGGTTCGCACAGACCTCGAAGGCCGCGGATCAATCCGGGGATCTGTGCCGCAATCAGAACCCCTCCGGCTATGGCTCCTATAAGGATCAGGGCTGTTCCCACTGAACCCTCCATCGCTCTCTGAAGTTTCTGAGTCGCCGGAAACGCACCCACAACCAGATACATAAACGCCGGCGCCATAGCCAGCACCCAGACAGCTGTCTTCCACGACCGCAAGGCCCGCAGATTAATGCATTTCAACAGAACACGCACGGCTTCCTGCCATCTGCCCCGGTTATTCGCCTGCATCAACTTGCCTATCGATTCTGCCGATGCGTCACCATACTCTGGCGGAGCGCCCCTGCCCAGCGCATTCAAAGCGGCCCGGCGTTCCAGCACACACCCCCAAGCCGACAGCACACTCCAGGGAGGCGCGATCATTCCAGCTTTGAGCATGGGCGCAGGGTTCAGTCCGTTCTGAGGCTCTCCAGGCAGCAGTAAACCAGGATACTGACTGCGGGCTTTGGCCAAACCCACCCGGTCCGCCGCCACCAGCGCCAGAAGGATGATGACAAACAATCCCGACAAGATCCCGAATGTCACATCAAGCGTCACCCCCAAAAAGCTTTCGGCCACACCCTTTGCCGCCGCCTGAGAACTGACTCCGGCGTTGTGAATGGCATGATCCAAACTCACCATAACGAGAGGTAACAGCCCCAGCCATCGCTTCCTGTCCTGCCGCCGGAACATCCACGCCACTCCAATAGCCGCCAGGGCTGTCCATAGGAGATGACCGTTACCTGTGCCAATTCCGCTGCCATTCTGATAGGAGGAAAGTATACTGGTGATTCTAACAGGGTCCGGAAGCCAGGTTGTCAGCGATGTTGTCACTGATGGCACCACGACTGAACCAAAAAGGCTGCTTACAACAGAATAGCCTTCGCCCACACTGCTCACAGAGCCAAGCAAGCCGCTGCCAAGCTTTGCATATCGCAGTGCCGCCTCACACAAAGTGAACCCGACTCCAAGCCCTCCCCCCACCAGCAGGTGATCGGTCCAGCCCAGCTGGCGGTAACTGCGCGACGCCCACAGCGCCAATACGACTAAAGGGACAATCTTCACAATCTCCTCAATAAAGGGATTATATGTCCACGCAGCTGTGCTCACCACCACCGACATCTCCCAAGGGCCCAGGGCGGCAACCGCCCTGGTAACCAGCCACTCCAGCAGGATTGTCACCGGCCCGCACACCATGAAGCCTATACTTACAGCCTGAACCAGTGTGATCAGCCGCACAGATCGGCCCCAAGAGCCTACCACTGCCAATTGAATGACTGAAACCAAAGCGGCCACAGTCATCAGCGCTACCACACCTGCTCACTCGTAACAATCTGAACCCACTTAAGTGACTTGAACATCAATGTTATCCCCTTTTTTTTAAATGGTATGTCAATCTTTGAGCGGATAGGCAGCATTGAGGGTTGCGGTTGGGTTCTCAGTGGTCACCGGAACATCGGTAATCCGGAACAGTTTAGGACTTGGTAGACCATTAGTTTTTCCGTGTCGAGCAGGCGTAGGTTTTCTCCGCCCTCTTGCTGAAAGTTCATACTGATGTAATCGAGAATTTCCGACGGTTCCACAAGCTTGTAGTCCATGCTGAGCGCAGCGACGCCGTCTTTCACCTGAATCGGATGCGCGGTAATTTCCACGGTCGCGTCCATAAAATGCCGGGTAACCACCACGTCCTGGGCCTCGGCCAGGGTGAGAGGCGTCTGCAATTCAGCTTTATTCCCGCCCGCCGTGCTGTCTGTTTGACACCCGGCCAGGACCATCGTGGCCGTCCCCAACAAGATTAGGGACATCAGGAAAATGAGTGCTTTTTTATGAAAATTTTATGATTTTCCATAGCAATACCTCTTTTCTTCTTTGTGCATAATTCCTTGAATTTGTTGAATTTTTCTGATTTTGGTCTAACCCTTATCCGTTCTCCACCGGGATGTCAACAATACGGAACATCCCTTTGTCTTCAATACTGATGGCCTTCGCCCCCGGATCCGGATCCGGCCAGATCACAGTGTACTGGATCTTCCCGCCAACGATGGGGGTATTGCCTTCCGAAACAGAAAAGGAACTGTCCGCCAATCCATGCCAAACGTACCCTTCTGAGTGTCCTAAAGGGACTGTGTACTGAGCAGGAAAAACCTTGCCATTCGCACTGAGCAGGTACAGAGAACAACTGCTGTTATAGAGGCCATAGGGTTGCCCGGCAAACAAGCCTGAGGATTGTAAATAACCTGGAGAGCAAACATCGGTTTTCCGAGTAGCCATAATTGTACCAACCAGGTATCCGTCACGTCTGACAACTTTGCTTACTGATACTTTCCAGAACTCTCCTTGATACGAAGACCTAACAGAATTAAAATACTTAGACATGTCCATTTCCACCTCATCATGTCCAACCGCTACCGGAACTGTTGCCTCAGGAATATCCCCACCGGGTAGAACCGGCGTCGACGATGCTGTAAACCGAATTTCCACCCTGCGGTTCTGTGCCCGCGCCTCGTCGCTCGTGCCCTCCACCACCGGTTCAGACTTGCCTTTTCCGTCTGTCGTCAGTATAAACGCTGATCCCAGAGCCGAACCTAAGCGTTTTGCCACAGATGCCGCCCGTCGCCGCGATAAATCCAAATTGTATTCATCAGAAGCCACATCATCGGTATGACCCACGATCTGAATCTGACCGGAACCCGCCGTCTTTTTGATTGCCGCCGCCGCCTCATCGATAACTTTCTCCGCTTCGGCGCCTAACACATCCTGATCTGTGGCAAATAGCACATCGGAAGCTATTGTCACCGTCTGCTCCTTACCTGATGACTGTACAGACTTGCTCTTATCATAGGCTTCGATATACGTACGGATCGGTGTGGGATCCGGGAAACTTATTTCGCCGGACAACCTCAGAGATTCCACAGTCGGCGTGCTCTCGTCCCCTTGTATCACAGGTACATTCTCAATCAAGCCGAAGCGGTAGAGCAGCACATCCACGGTGGGAGTGTCCGGAGCCCCGAACATGCTTACAGTCCGTAGTGTCTCTCCCAGCTCAATAGACTGATGAAAACTATTTGATACCACAGGATTGTATCCATGTTTTCCCAGCGTCCATACCCTGTTCCCTGCCAGATCTACCAGCCGTACAGGATCAAAAGTATAATGATAGAGTACATAATCGAACCCCATGGCGCTCTTCAAATATACCGATTTTGGCCCCTCCAAAGAATAATCAATGACCACCACCACATGATCATCCACCACTTGCACCGGATAGATCTCGGCTGTGATCTTCCCCTGGGGAAATTCCTGCGTCCGTGTTGCAAAAACCCTGTCGGGCCGCGCGTCAGACCTGGTTATTCTCCCGTTTTCGCCGGAATCCTTGGCATCGGATCCGCTTCCTGCACACCCAGCCAGGAGGGATACGGCCAAAATAACAGCTATGACTGTTGTGAAACTTTTCGTTCTTTTCATTTGATAATGCTCCGTTCTATAATTTTTCTTCATGACTGACCTTGCCCTCCTTCAAGAAACTGCCAGGGAACCGCGAGCCCCATGGAATACATCTGAAATCATGTTCAATCCTCAAGAGTCTTCAATAACAATGGTATAAGATAGTGCATCGCCTTCACTACGGGAATCACTCAGGAATATCCATTCCATATCGATTGACCCTTCACCCGCGTTCAACGCTTCAAAATAGAATATGTGCACTGCGCCAGGCGCACCCTCACCCGCGTTTTCGTCAACCTTATCAGAATTGATTTCGTCATCAAACAGTCGAATTAGATTCTCATCAGAAATAACCGGCTCCCACCGATAGGGTATTGATTGGTTTTCGGCTAATGAAATGAAAATAATCTGCCCCACTTTTATGTGATTGACGCTGTCGGGATCCATTTTAACGCTATTGGGATATTTAAGCGATAATTCGGAGTCACTCAACCGCTCCGGATCTTTATCTTTCATGTAAGTGCACGCCGTCACAAACATGACGAGGCAAAAAACCGCCATCATGGCAAGGGCAAATTTCAGGGTTTTCTTTGACATCGTGATTCCTCCTTCATTCACCTATTCAACAGCTATAAGCCATCCCTTAATATTAGAATTTAATTAATTAGTTGTATTATAGAGGGCTGCTTGAGAAATGTCAAGTATTTTTATGATACACTTGGAGGGTGAGCCCGGAGGGCTGGAACGTGTCAGGAAGCCCAATTGGGTTTTGTTCGCGGGCAGCGAAAGTTTGTACGGATACATTCTCCTTGTCGCCAAAGCGCGAGAATACGAACAGAACGGTTTGGAGCTGACTGCCGTCGTCAATAGTCTCAATTCCGAAAAAGATACGTCCCCGCCCGGAACTTGCGTTACGACGAAAATTCGGCATAAACAGTCGCAAAAATTGGTAGAGGAGGTTGGACAAGCCGCGCAACAGCGCCAACCGACAATTGTACGGGCCGGTGCAGAGTATAGCAATATGATAATAGTGACGCTTCGCGTCAGAGGGTTACGACCATCCCTTTTTTACAATCCTTGATTTCTTTCATGCTCCACCGCAAGCACATGGATTTCTTCGATGCTTTTGCCTTCCCATAGCTTGCGCCGCCACTCGGTATAGTCAAAGGTATCGCGTTTTACCATGCTGATAAAGCGTTCCGCATCTACCGCACCGAGGGTGGTTATCAGCGCGTTCATCGCTTCAAGGCGCACAACAGTGTCTGTCCTCATGCTTAGTCCTCCGTTTCCCTGACAAAATCAATCGGGTTGATCATTTTAATGCCTGATATCGTTCTCCTCCTTCACTTGATCTTCACATATCCACTTTTTCAATGATCCCCCCGAAGGAATATCCGCCCCATCAAAAAAACAATTAGGAATATCTCTATGCCCAGAGGGACCCAGAACACCCCCGCAGGAACGATTGATTGCGCATTGTCCTGTGAAAAATCATATATGTCATCAAGTTCCGGAATATACCCGATAACCCAGAACAGGGCCCTCGTTTTCCCACCCTCCCTGCCGAAATAGAGCTGACAGTGATAGTCTTTTGGTTTCTTATCCAGTTGGAAGATTTCTAATTCATAGGCGCTGACTGGATTCTTCATAGGCGCGCCGCCCATATATTTTTCTGTCTTCTTATACTCCCCTTGAAACCGTGACAGCAAGTCCTCCTCAGATGTCACATTGTCAATAAGGATTTGCACGTATTCCGTTCCCTGTAAAAGACCATTCGCATTTATCACTGCAGAGACCGCCTCATCAGGTGCCGGATCGAATTTGAATTTCGCGCATATTTCCGCAATCTGCACGTCGGTAAAGTCGGTTTTGGTTTCCGGTATCACAAACCATCTTGTGGCCAAATAAGCAAGTGCTGTCGGGAGGATCATGATCACACTGCAGCAGATGATGACGATATCCAAGACCTTTAATTTTTTCTTCATGAGTGACCTTGCCCTCCTTTAACAGCTATAAGCAGTCCCTTAATATTAGAATTTAATTAATTAGTTGTATTATATAGGTCTGCTCGAGAAATGTCAAGTATTTTTATGATACACTGTATTTTTATGATACACTTGGATTGGAGGGTGAGCCCAGAAGGCTGGAACGTGCCAGGAAGCCCAATTGGGTTGAGTTGGACATTATCCACATGTCATTGTCTCTGGTGATGTGCTTGCCGGTCTTCTTCGCCACACTTCGCCACATTATCCCTATTGACAACAGACTGTGATATCCCTTAGAATTTCAGTAACAGCAGTAAAGCGTCGGAGGCAAAATGAGCAAGGTAAACCGCAATTTCAAGGCAGGTGTCTTTACGCACTTGTTTGGAGAACCCGAGAAAGAACTGGAACTGTA
>Ga0082212_10007147_pt1 | contig 14846 bp, 11 predicted proteins | sample TergutNt197P3_FD_71548 | JGI IMG/M metagenome (GOLD analysis project Ga0082212, IMG submission 71548) | Neocapritermes taracua P3 segment gut microbial communities from Petit-Saut dam, French Guiana - Nt197 P3 | ecosystem: Host-associated > Arthropoda: Insects > Digestive system > Gut ... | reverse complement strand
TGCCGTTTTAACTGACACGGCACTGGTGGTCTTGGAACGTTCCGTATTTCTGAATGTACTGGTTGGACTCTTTTTCGGCATCAGTGTATTGGTAACGGCACTGGTCGTTTGTGGACCGATGTTGCGTCCGAAGTCGATCAACTTCGGCTTTGCAGTCTCGATTTTCGTGTTGAGTTTGACCGCCTTGTCGGTGATAGAATTTGCCCGCGAAGCAATTCGCAAGCCGTGGATCGTCGATCAAGTTGTTCTCGGCAACCAAATTGTTATTAGCGGCAAAGAGGTACCTGTTTTTGCGCAGTTTGGACGACCTATTGACCCGAATAAACCGGACAAGGTGTTCGCCAATGAAATTGCTTTTCGACAGGAGTTTGGTTTTTTGCAACCGTCCGAACTGTTGCCGATACCGACGGACAAGTTAGAGCGAGGCGGGATGGTATTCATGTATCACTGCAATAATTGCCATGCTCTCGACCATGGGATGTCTGCCGTTGGTCCGATTCTCTATGATGAAAGCAAGGAGCGGATAGTCGAAAAAATCCGCTATATGGGTGCTCCGGTGCTGTCGATGCCTCCGTGGAGCGGCACTGAGGAAGAACTCGACGCACTCGCCGATTTTCTGGTTACGGTGCGTCCCCTCGCAAAGGGAAAAGAGAAGGAATGACGGTACATGACTTTTCGGCGAGAGCCCAATTATTCCCAATCGAGTCCGAAATCCAGCGACACGGTGGAATGGGTTAAGGCTCCGACACTGATCCGCTCCACGCCGGTTTCCGCAACACGGCAAACCGTCTCCAACGTGATGCCGCCGGACGCTTCCAACTGCACGTCCGGTTGGACCGAATTCCGAATTCGGACTGCCTCTGCAAGTTGAAACGGAGTCATGTTGTCCAACAATATAATGTCCGGTTCGGTCGGCAAGACATCCCGAAATTGTTCCAATGTATCGACTTCGATTTCGACAATCGGAATGTTCATCGGTGGGTCAGAAAACCGTTGTTGCAAAAACGCCTTTGCCCGAAGGACGGACTCCGCCGGGGAAAAAGGAGTACCTTCCTGTTGACCGAGAGCAAGATGGTTGTCTTTGATGAGAATTGCGTCATAAAGACCTGTCCGATGATTTTTTCCGCCGCCACAACCGACGGCATACTTTTCCAGCCGCCGCCAGCCAGGCGTGGTCTTTCGCGTATCATAAATTTTTGACTTTGTGCCCTGTATGGCATCAACATACCGTTTTGTGAGCGTAGCGATTCCCGATAATCGACCCAAAAAGTTCAGAATGGGACGTTCTGCTTGGAGCAATCCTCTGGCAGCACCGCGAATAGTACCGACAACAGTGCCGCGAGTGAGTTCAGCGGTGTCTTTGAGAACCGGTTGCCAAACGAGATTGGAATCGACTGCTGACAAGATGTGGGGAATGAGCGGAACTCCTGCCAACACACCTCCGGTTCGGGCAACAACTGTTGCCGTTCCTTGTGCTGTTTCTGGAACGAGAGCAAGACATGTCAGGTCGCCGACCGTCTGCACATCTTCCAACAGAGCAAGTTTCAAAAGTAGGTCAAAATCGGTTTTGGTCAGCGTCTGGTTCTGTTGAGTAAATTCACGCATGGGAGATTATAAACACCTACCGCCGATGAGGCGATGGGGTCATTCTATCTATCGAGGGTCATTCGTCAACGGGGCAGTCTGCTTACCCACTCGAACTCGTGATGATCCGCATTGACGTTTTTTGCAAAATGCAACACAACGACGACAGGCGGTAGCATAAGGAGGTGTTTTCATGCCCGTTCAAGTTTCTACCGCCTATACGAAGCAATGAAACAACAGTTTTAGTATCCCATAAAAACATCCAATTTCCTTGAAAAAAGAATCCGAACAGCGTAAAATGGTTGCCGAGGCTCTCAATGACCATCGCCAATCCACTCGCATGGGGACTTTTGCTACTGGCAGTGCCCATCATTTTGCTCTTTTTTCTCAAAGTGCGGTTCCGAAAGGAATTCGTTACGACGATGATGTTTTGGCATCATGTCTTTGAAGAACGGCGGTCCCGAAAATTGTATCCCCGGTTTCGATCCTTCCTTTCGCTCGTTCTCGCCCTCCTTTTTTTGTCGTTCCTGACCGCTTCCGTACTTGATCCGACATTTATTACCGAACAAAACAATCGGTGCGTGATTATTATCGACAACTCCGCAAGGATGAATGCACTGCTACCCGATGGAACAACCCGCTTGGATGATGTCAAACGCCAAGCCCAAAAACGGATCGACCAACTCGTTGTCGGGCAACACGTTGCGATTATTGCTGCCAACGTCAATCCGAAAATCATTTCGGGATTCACCGACCATCTCGGCACACTGCGACGCAAATTGTCGGAAATCTCCGCCACTGATTTTCCAAGCGACATCACCGTTGCCCAATATCTTGCCGAGCAACTGATTGCCGACACTCCCGATGCACCGGTCTACGTTTATACCAATGGACAACCTCTTGCTAATTTAGCGATCACCCGGTTTCAGCCGCGCCGCTTGCCGGAACGTGCTACTGACTATGAAATCTTTGTAGAAGTGGTCAACTTTGGAACTGACCCCGTCCAGACTCTTCTAGAAATCGACTGTGAAGGTGAACTCGTCGATGTCCTGCCGCTTTCGTTAGAGCCGAATCAACCCGTTACAAAAATTGTCCGCAATACCTCTGCCAAAGGCGGATTGTTTCGGGCAACGTTGGCAGATGCCGATTTGTTTCCGACGGATAACGTTGCTTTTGCGTTTCTTTCAGAACAGTTTGTCCAACGTATTTTGCTCTATGGGAATGAAAATTTCTTCCTTTGGCATGTGCTCCAAGCGCAACCGCAAACAGAAATTGTCCTTATCCAAGAGATTCCTGATACCATCCCGCCAGACAGTGTGTTGTTGCTTCATCAGACAGTTCCACCATCATTACCGCTAGGAAACGTCATGGTCATTGACCCGCAGAATGATTGTAACCTCTTCCGGGTAGAGGAACATTTGGAACGCCCCATGGCGGCGAAGGTTGAAGAGCAAAATCCTTTGGTACGATTTATTCAGCCGGGATTATTTTTGCCCGGTGCGAAACATGTCGTTTCTCCAACGAATGCAAAAACACTGTTAGAAACGGCGGAAGGTTTTCCCCTATATTTGCAGTGGCTCTCCGAGAACCAGCGAACGTTTGTGTTCACGGCGGACTTGAACCAGGGGGATTTTTCGCTACGGACTGCATTTCCGATTCTGATGTCGCAGGCTCTTGCTTATTTTCGGAACAGCGAGGAATTGCAAAAGGCGGTTTCGACTGCCGAACTAGTGGAATTGACGCTCCAAACGGAAAAAACACAGGTTATTCTCCGTAGTCCAATGGGACATGAGGAGGTTTTTCCGTATCAGGATGGGTCGGTTTCACTGGGCAGACTCGGCGAGTGCGGTGTTTGGACGATTATTGAACCGGAGACCAACCGGGAACTTGCCAAAATTGCTTGCAATTTATTCAATTCCACCGAAAGCAACCTTCACTCATCAAACGAAGCACCCAAAGACACGGAGTCCGACAAGAGCAACGAGTCGGAGCAAGGTGCATTCCATGGTCCACTGTGGTACTACTTGGCACTCTTTGCACTTTTCTTGACGGCGGCAGAGTGGTTCCTCTACCAACGGCGATGGATCGAGTGAATAGGCACCGAAACGAAACAAGACAGGCTACCGCTTGTGAACACGGCGACCTGTCTTAAGGAAAATGGACTCAATATCCGTCCGTCGTTCGATCACACGACTTCTTTGAGACTCTTCAGAGCCTTGATTTTCACGCGGTCGTGCGCCGGCTTTGCGGGGCGATCAGAGAACGTACCGGGTTTGAGCGGATTCGGAACATTCTTTTGGGCTGGTTTCGCTTTGACATGTTGCTTATAGACTTTGAGGATGCCCGGAAGCGTGAAGGTGCCTGCCCCCTTTTTTCCGAGACTCTTTTTGATGAGTTCGGACAGGACATCAACAACGGCTGTAACATCCTTTTTGGACAGTTCGGTTGTCTCTGCAATTTCGGCGATGATTTGGGTTTTTGTAAGTGGTTTCTTGTCTGCCATGAAAAAATCTCCTGGGTTGGATTCGGTTTAGCGAATCGGAACTGTGCGTCTGGCGGGTAGCCACATTGGCAACCGAAAACACCATTCGCAAATACTGGATTTCTCCGAGCGAAAGGGAGGAACATCCTTTCTCGCTCCTAGATTCGTAGCATTTTTCCATTAAAACAGTGTTTTGTCAAGGGGTTTCTGCGGAAAATTCGGGAAATTTTTGAAAAAATCCCATTTTTTCATTGCCCCGGCAACGCACCTTCGTTATACCCGCTCACTGATTGCCGTCTGAAGGAGGTTCATTTGATGTTTCATGATACTGACGGCAGTATTGAATTCCACGTTGTTTTTTGCCATTTCCGTGACTTGAAATTCCATTCCGACGTTGTTCAAGTCGTGATAGAGAATAGGATTATCAATGGGCCAATCGTCGCCGACTGCCGAAGCACTGCCGTTTTTCAGGGGCCAATCTGGTCCGAAGGGACCTGGCGGACGATGGCGGCGTTCGCAAGCCTGCGCCAATTTACGCTTAAAATGCCCCACGTCCATATCACGTGCTTGGTACAGAGGGGTATCGTAGTTCGCAATGTTACCGGCAAGCAGTGCCTGACGCGCTTCATCAAAGTTCACGACCTGTTCCAACACCGGAATCGTCGTGCCGTTGAATATCGCCCTAAATTGATGCGTCGGTCGAATCATACGTGGGGAGGGTAACAATTTCGGCAAAGAAAAACAAGGTGAATTTTGGGCGAAAACCGGGACAAGACCGTTGACGAATCATCATTTTGGGGTATCATTTCATTGTTCCTTATACCCCTACCCTTTCGATGCCAACAACCTCTGACGTTTTCGACTTGGCAGTCAGTGTCCGTCCGAAAAACCGGCGCAAAAAGAAGGACAAATCAAAGAAGGAGCCGCGGTTTCATGTAATTCTTTGGAACGATGATGTTCATACTTACGAATACGTCATCGTTATGCTTCACGTTGTTTTTGGTTATCCCGTCGAAAAGGGATTCCAACTGGCAAGAGAAGTGGACACTCGAGGTAGGGCAATCGTTTTTACATCGTCGTTGGAGCAGGCGGAATTGAAGAAGGATATGATATTGGGCTTCGGACCCGATCCTCTTCTGAAATTCTCGAAAGGATCAATTATTGCTACATTGGAAAAAGCCGCCGATGATTAGGCACTGTTTTTTGTCCGCAACTTGGGTAGAATCTACCGCTTATGCTAACATTAGATAAATTTCAGGCGGCAGAAAAGGTGTTGCGGAGTGTCATTCTGGACACTGCCCTAGTGTCCAGTCCATTTTTCAGCAAACAAACGGGGAATAATGTTTGGTTCAAACCGGAAAACATGCAGTTGACCGGTGCGTACAAAATCCGTGGTGCCTTGTACAAGGTTTCGCTTCTTTCGCCGCAACAAAGAGATCGGGGACTCATCACCGCCTCCGCAGGCAATCATGCCCAGGGCATCGGCTTTGCCGCTCAGCACTTCAACGCCAAAGCAACAATTGTCATGCCGGAAACGACTCCCATCGTCAAGGTCAACAATACCAAAGCCTACGGTGTTCATGTCGTTTTGACGGGCAACATCTACGATGACGCTTATGCCCATGCTCTCAAACTTGCCGAAGATCAAGGCTTGGAATTCGTGCATCCCTTCAACGATCTCGACATTGCGGCGGGACAGGGAACATTGGCGTTTGAAATTCTGCGCTCATTGCCGGAGACAGACATCATTTTGGTTCCCGTCGGCGGTGGTGGACTCATCGCAGGGCTTGCAACGCTTGCCAAAATAATCAAGCCGGAGATTCAAATCATCGGCGTAGAACCTTTTGGAGGGGCATGTATGAAAATGTCCATGAAGGCTGGTCAGGTAACAACGCTCCAAAAAGTCGAAACGATTGCCGACGGTGTTGCCGTCCGAACGCCGGGAGATATTGTGTTCCCCTACGTCCAAAAGTACGTCGATGATATTATCACCATCGAAGACTCCAAACTCGTCGACGTATTTCTCGACATGATGGAAAACCACAAGATGGTCGTAGAAAATGCCGGTTTACTTGCAGTGGCAGCACTGAAATGTCTCGATGTGCAAGGCAAAAACGTGGTTGCCCTATTGAGCGGCGGAAATATGGACGTGATCACGATTTCGTCGTTGGTGCAACATGGTCTGCGTATTCGGGGACGAATTTTTACATTTGCGGTTCGTCTGCCGGATCGTCCTGGCGAATTGCACCGCATTGCCGGCATCATTGCGAAGGAGCGGGGCAACATTGTAGAGTTGCAACACAATCAATTTGTCGATATTAACCGTAACAGTGACCGAGGCACGGAACTCGTTGTTACCGTCGAAGCCTTTGGAAACGAACACAAAAATTCGATTTTGACCGCTCTTTCGCAGGAGGGATATTACATTAACAATACTTAATACGGCAGCGCAACCGGCACACTTCTCCCCCTCGACAATGAAAAGTGTTTTTGTCTTCAACACTTCCGGCAGTTGATGGGGTGCGTAAATATCCGCTCTCTGTGCCGTACTTTATTCGCACCAATGGAAAATCTCATGGAAAACCACCCACTAAATTTGGACGCACCCGATATCTCTCCCTCAAGGAGACACTGGTTACGGCTCTGTCACCACATGCTATAATACGCTCCATGTCTCAACTGCTTCCCCTGACTCACTGTGAAATGCTCGACCGCGGCTGGGACTCCGTCGATGTCGTCTTCGTAACAGGCGATGCCTACGTCGATCATCCCAGTTTTGCCGCCGCTTTGCTCGCCCGTGTTCTCGAAGCCGATGGACTACGTGTCGGTATTCTCGCACAACCCGATTGGCACTCCGCCGAACCGTGGAAAACCTTCGGACCGCCGAATTTGGCGTTCTGCGTCTCTGCCGGAAATCTGGACTCGATGATCAACCACTACACGGCAAATCGGAAAGTCCGAAACAGCGATGCGTACAGTCCCGATGGTCAAATCGGTCTGCGTCCCGACAGGGCAACGCTCGCCTATTGCCAACGTGCCCGTGAAGCCTGTCCTGGTTGCGTGGTCATTGCTGGTGGGGTCGAAGCAAGTCTGCGACGACTCGCCCACTATGACTACTGGAGCGATAAAATCAAACGTTCGATGGTTCTCGATTCCAAAGCCGACCTGCTTGTCTATGGAATGGGAGAAATGCCGTTGCTCGAAATCTTGCGGCGATTGAAAAACGGCGAACCGATTAGCACAATCCGAGATGTTCGCGGTACGGCATACCGACTCAAAAAGACCGAAGACCTGCCGGAAGAGACCGAAACGATAATTCATTTGCCGAGTCTGGAAGAAGTCGAGGCGGATAAGTCACAGTTCGCCAAAATGACTCGGCTAATCTACGAAAATCTGAATCCGTATCTCGGTATTACACTGGTACAGGAGAATGACTTGGAAGCCGTGGTGGTCAATCCGCCGTCGCTGCCGATGGACACACCGGAACTGGATCGGATTTATGCGCTTCCCTTCACTCGAAAGCCGCATCCGCATTACAAAGGAAAAAAGATACCGGCATTTGAGACGATTAAAAATTCGATTCAAATCCATCGAGGTTGTTTCGGTGGCTGCACGTTTTGTTCGCTCACGGCTCATCAGGGGAAGATTATCCAGAGCCGGAGTGCGGAGTCCATTGTTGCGGAAGCGGAACAGTTAACAGAGCCGCAATCTTTAGATTGCGCAAAACGTCAAACGCAATCTAAAGATTGCGGCTCCGTTATCATAACCGACCTCGGCGGTCCGACGGCGAACATGTACGCTCTCGGTTGCAAAAATGAATCGGCAAAACAACGTTGTCGACGATTGTCCTGCCTGTCGCCAACGATGTGTCCGCACTTACAAACCGACCATTCGGCACTCCTGAAATTGATGCGGGCGGTACGGAAAATCGAAGGCATCAGCAAGGTGTTCATCGCTTCTGGGGTGCGTACCGACTTGGCACTGTGCGACGAGCGGTACGTTCGGGAATTGGTCGAACACCACACCGGCGGACAGTTGAGTGCTGCGCCGGAACATACGCATCCGGCAGTGTTGGAGTTGATGAACAAACCGCCCATCGAACAGTATGACCAATTCTGCTCGATGTTTGCAAACGTGAGCAAAAAACTGGGCAAGGAACAATACGTCGTGCCGTATCTTATGGCAGGCTTTCCCGGCACGACGTTGGCAATGACCATCGAGGCGGCAGTCTATTTGAAACGTCATGGCATTCGGTCGGAGCAGGTGCAGGAATTTGTGCCGGGTCCCTTTGAATTGGCAACGTGCATGTATTACACGGGACTCAATCCGATTACGGGACAGCCGGTCTATGTCCCATTCCGGCTTCGGGAGCGGCGGTTGCAGAAGGCGTTGTTGATGTACGATGATCCGAACAATTATCATGACATCAAGTCGGCTCTGAAAGAATCGGGACGTGAAGACTTAATTGGCACAGGGGAAGATTGTTTGATTGCACCTTATCCTCCAAAGTCATTGTCGATGCGTCGGAGTTCCCGGGTTAAGCGTTTGGAAAAACAGAACGAGGCGGGGAAAAAGCAAAAGATGGAGCGGCGAGAGATGTTTGCAGAAAAGTTACGCCAAGAAGAACTTGACCGCCTGCAAAAATTACGAGAAGAGCGACAGCGCAAGGGCGACGCACACAAGAGCGGCGGACGCAAGTCCGCCGGTAAGAACCAGGGACGCAGCGGCACTCCGCACAGTTCCCGGAAGACCGCAAAAAAAGGTAATCGCCCAACATCCAGACGGTAGCATTTCCCATTGCTTACTTGATTCCCATTCTTTTCTGCATTTCTTCGAGCGGCACCTGTTTGGTTTCGGGCATCAGAACCAGCACCCAAATCAACTGAAGAACCATGAATCCAGCGAACATCAGGAACACATTTGCCGTACCGAGCAAAGCCAACAATGGCGGGAAGAGCGTGGAAACGATTGCCGCCAAGACCCAATGGACAAAACTGCCCAGTGCCGCCCCTTGAGCACGTACCTCCTGCGGAAAAATTTCACTGAGGTAAACCCAAATGCAGGCTCCCTGCCCGAAAGCATGCGAGCCGATGAAAAACATCAGCCCAAAAAGGACAATCAAAATCCCACCCATAGGAACAGTGGGAGACAAGTCAATCTCGGAAGTTATTTTTTCAATAGAGGCTTTGAGGGTTTCAATGTCGTCCTCGCTGCGATCTGTGATCGCATCAATTTTCGGATTCTCTCCGGCAATCGCACCGTGTTGCGCATCGAAGGCGGCATTGATTGCCTCGGCACAATCGACCAGAGCATTTTTGAGTTCGCCTTGCCAAAAATCTTTGTCATTCGAAGCGTTATCAAAGGCATCTTGACACTGTTGGACTTTCGCTTGCGCCTCTTGTACGGCGAAATTTGCCGTTGAAACACTGAACTGGGTAGCGTATATGATGAACGCTGCGGCAACGATGCCCAAACTGGTGATATAGCCGATGGAGCCGATAATCATCAATTTCTTTCGACCAAAATTATCAATGGTCGCCATCGCCGCCAAAGTGAAAATGAGATTGGTAAAGCCGATAATCACGGGGAGGAGCATTGCAAGTTCTTTACTGGCACCTGCCATACTAAACACGCTGGGGGCATAGTACAACACAGCATTGATCCCAGAAAGTTGATTGAACGCTGCCATACAAATCGCCAGCATAATGGGAAACCAAAGGCGACGGGTGAAAAATGCGGTTTTTCCGTATAGGGCTTCTTCTTCAATGGCAAGGCGAATGACGTTAACCTCCTCATCGACACCGCGTCCTTCGTCGGTTCCCAAATTTTGGATGACTGACTTTGCCCTCTCGGTTCGACCTTTGCCGATGAGCCAACGCGGACTTTCGGGGACGACAAAGAGCAGTATGAAAAATAACGCAGAAGGGATGGCTTCCATTCCGAACATCCATCGCCATTCCATTCCGGCGGTGCCGGGGAAACAGGCGGGCATAAAACTGGCAATCAAATAATTCGAGAAAAATGCCAAGAGGATACCGAAGACGATGTTGAATTGAGTGCATGCGACGAGGAAGCCGCGGCTCTTAGCGGGAGAGATTTCCGCTGTGTAGAGCGGTGAAACGACCGAAGAGGCTCCTACGGCGATACCGCCGATAAACCGGGCGAACAAAAAGAGCCACCAGTCGAGGGTGTCCAGAGTTCCAAGATTCCATGGACAGGCACTTGCCACGGCGGAAACAAAATAGAGAATTGCCATGATGATCAATGTCGGTTTCCGTCCGAGGCGATTCGATGGGAACTGGGACGTTGCCGCTCCCAAAATGGTTCCGAGCAGTGCCGATGCCACGGTAAAGCCGAGCCACCAGTCGTTAAGAAAAAATTCCTTTTTCAGTGAACTCACTGTCCCGGAAATCACTGCCGTATCGAAACCGAAGAGCAACCCGCCGAGGGCGGCGATCAGGGCACTCCTATAAACTAACATTGAGGCATGCATGGGAAACTTTGTAATCTTTTAGTGATTGAATGGGGAATCGCAGGAACAACTTTTTCGATTCTTTTTCAAGGTCAACTGCTTGTCGCATTCTAACCAAAACAGAGCGAAAATCAAGAGGCAACGTAAACAAAGAGCCGGGGACGGAGGTTTGGGTTAGCCCGGATAATTCATGGGTCGTTGTGTTTCAAAGTCGGTCATTATGGTAAGGCTCTTCTTTCGTTCCGGGTTGACGTTGCGTGAATCGCTCAAAATCTGCAGCATTCCCGAAGTTAGGTATTTTAGGTAAGACAGTCAATACGATGCGACTGAACATTCACGGCTTGATCGCCAACTCCAAATGCTATCAAATGGTTCGCCAACTTCGCTGGGCAGATGGTGTCGAATGTCCCCACTGCCACGCCACCGAAGTCGTCAAAAATGGATTTGATGAAACACAATCAGACCGACAACGCTATCTTTGCCGCATGTGTAACCGCTCCTTCGACGACTTGACTGGCACCGTCTTTGCCGGACATCATCAACCGCTCTCCGTCCGGCCAATTCTAGCAAAATTTGAGTTGACAGTCAATACGACACGCCTATTGACAAAAAATCCGCATGCGGTATAAAATGTACCGTACAAAAGAGCAGGGCAAATTCTCTACTCTTTTCTACACACTTTTGGTTTTGGCAACTTGCCAAACTCCGGTTAAGACACTGATTTCTGGCACCGAGCAACTTTCGCCTTATTTGTCGTAAAATGTAGTGATACCGAGTGAGATTTTCATAAAGTCTTTCGTTCAAAGGACTTTATGAAAATAAGTCAAGAAAAGATTATATCGTGCGTCTGGATTCCTGCTTGCACAGGAATGACAACAATGACCATTTTCATGCCGTTTTCAGTATATTTCACTTCCTATCTGCTTCGGGAACGTACTCCGGCAATTTTTTGTCGGAGTAAATTGATTCAAACCGGGTCAATCGATGCCGCCCGCCGATCATGGGGAGTGAAAGCATATCCTCCCCAACCAGCGGCTTGGCATAGCGGATGAAATCGGTCGATACGTCACAACCACCCGGCAAAATCCACGATGCCGGAAATGTACGTTCACTATTTGCCACCAGTTCCAGCGGCACTTTGTCATATCGGACATTGTAAATGAATCCCGGATCACGCAGAATCGTGGACATGAAACCTCCCTGTTCCGTCGCCGCCAGTTCCATTGCCTTTTGACCAAGCCGGTAGGCTTCGTCCAAATCCACGAGCGAGGCATAAGCCATTGCATGCCGTTGATCCGTGCCGGGGATGTTACTACGTGCAAACCCTTTGGCAGGCAGTCCCTTTTGATTCAGGTGGTTTACAACGATCTGAGCAACGGTCGTTTGACTCGCTCCGAACTCTATATGACCGAAGGAGTCCTTGACTGCTCCGAGGTCTCCGACATCGAAACCTTCGCTGATGACCACGATACAGCGTCCCGCCTCTTTGACTTTGGTGCGAACCTGTTCGGTCAGTTCGTCGAGCGAGCAGGGACTTTCGGCGAGGTAAATCAAAAGAGGCATTTCCCTATTGGGATCGGCAAGCCGCGCCGCCGCCGGGATGAAGCCAATAGTGCGTCCCATCGCCAGCAATACCAACACCGGATCGGCAGGACATGAACCTTTGTTTTCCTCGTTGGCATACTGAACGGTATGGAGCCAATACTTCGCCGTCGAACCGTAGCCCGGTGTGTGGTCGATCAGTTTGAATTCGCTGTCCCCCACGTCATTGTCAATCGTTTTTGGTACGCCGACGGCTGTGAGATCGAGACCGCGTATTTGGGCAAGTTGAGCAATTTTGTGGGCGGTGTCCATGGAGTCGTTTCCGCCGTTGTAGAGAAAATACCTAATGTTGTGGGCTTTCAATACGTCGATCACCCGGTCAAAATCTTCCTTTTGATGCGGTTTGAGTTTGTACCGGCACGTTCCGATGGAACCCGCCGCAGGGGTATAACGTAACAGGGCGATCTCTTCTTCAGGTTGTTCGGAGAGGTTTATGAGTTCCTCTTTGAGTACGCCTTCGATTCCATGACAACCGCCAAAGACGGTACCGATGTTGTCAAATTCTTTTGCCGCCTCGATCACTCCGCGAAGCGAACTATTGATGACACATGTTGGACCGCCGCTCTGGGCAACGAGAACGTTCTTTTTCATAAAGTTAAATATATGGATACGAAGGCAGATGCCATTGTATCGGACGGAACACGAACGTCAACGTGTTCACGCACAATTCGGGGATATATAACATGGTCAACGATGAATTGATCAAGCAGGGGGAAGCCCAGCGATTGGGCGGTGGTCCAGAAGTGGCAAAGGTCGCCCTTGAGTCGATCAAGCCCGCTCTCGAAAAACTGGATCGGCATTATGAAAAACTGGAACGAGTGTTACAGAGCGGTGAAGTCCGGGCAACCGTGCAGGTCAAGATGTAAGCGGCGGGAAATTATTGTTCGTCCGCAGAATCGAGCAACCACCATTGCCCAGCAATTTAGGTATTTCGCTCCGAGCATTGGGGGTTATTCTTCTGGTTTTTTATCCCCGCCGTTAAGTTTACCGTAACATTCACCCATCAGCACGTGCATATAACCATCGCCGTCTCGCTCGACCGTCATTTCAAATCCGGCATCCGCCTGAAAAACCATGACGATATCGGAACCTCCAAACAGAAAATAGCCCAACATGTCGCCTTTCTTGACCGTCGCGCCCGGTCGGATGTTTTCTTCGAAGTTCACTGACGATATTTGCGACATGCCAACCGGTAATAGTGCCACCAATCCATAGTTGTCCGTTTCAAGTATCACACAACCGCGCGTTTCAATAGTTTGCCAACCAAATTCTGCAGCATCCAACATGTAACGTCCCAACTTTTCGTCCCAGTAGGTGATGCCGCCCGCCGCATCATCCCGCTGTATGGTTCTGACTTCCCGTATGGTTCCGCCCACTGGAAAATGATAGCGGTGGTAGTCATGCACGTTCAAAAATGTGTGTGTCAGCGTTCCGCCAGCGAACGCATCCTTGTAATTACTGTCTTCACCGATTAGCACACGGACTGAATTGAATAGGGCAGACTTGATGGCGACATCGCTTTCCACGTTAGAGTTTGCGTCAATTTTCCAAACGCCTTGCGGCACTGAATCTGCCGGTGCGGTTACAACCGAATCGTCATCCGCCGCAGCAATGGGACGGACGGAAGGCGAACTCAAATGACGGCAGAAAAAATCATTGAAACTCTTCCAGTGCGACGAATCTTCGTACCAACCTTTTTGCAAACCGAAGGCTTCGTTCTTCAGTACCGCCTGATAGTAATCGTCGTTCCACGACTCGGGCGTACTGAGATACGCGCCCCAATTTTTGGTAAAGCGTATCATCCAACTCCTGTACGGCTCATGATATTGCAACGAGTTGTTATAGTATCCCTTGCCAACGAGTTCCTCAAGAGGTTGGTCGGTGATAAAGTAGAAATAACAAAGGCTTTGGTCAATTTGGTCAAACAGCGACGGGAAACTGTCCACCACTCCGGGAAGCGCATTCCAAGGCAATGCCGTGGAAGCCCAATCGATGTATTCGTAAAACTCTTCCAATGACTGTACGGGATTGGTGTTTTTATCCGGGTTTACAGTCGCAGCCTTTTCGATGGATTTTATGAGCAGACTACGGAGTTCGGAGTTTTGCTCAACCAATAGAACGAGTTCTTTCGTAATGGATTTATGCTCGGCTTGCGTTCCGGGCCGGCATACGCCATCCTCCTTAATACTACAAGCGGTAAAAGCAGGCGACAGCAGCGCAACAATCAATAATAATTTTACCAAACGTTTCATTCTGTATTTCCTTCTTAACTGTGTTTTATCTGAAGTCCGAGCATTAGTGCGTGTTAAAAATTGCCATGACGTTGGACATGCCTCTATTGTAACAAAAACGACGGCAATTTGCACTAGACCGGCGCAACATTGATCAATTTGGGGTGTATAAAAGTTTTGTTGGGATTTTGCGTCATGGTAAAATGGGCAATTTTTGTAGCCTTTCGCTGACACTGGACGTGTAGGCGATTTTGCGTCTGTCCATCCGGTGTCAAGCGGAGGGAGAGAAAAAACTCCAACTAAAGTTTTATGCACCCTTTGAAAATCATTCGGGGAAAATTTGGAAAAATTCCGAAGGAAACCGAAAAGGCAATTAGTCAAATGACTGACCCTATTGCACTGGATTCGTGGGCTGTTCACGCCGCAACTTGCCAATCAATGAAAGAGTTTGCCGACGCATTGAAATAACCTCAAG
>Ga0082212_10007146_pt1 | contig 14847 bp, 12 predicted proteins | sample TergutNt197P3_FD_71548 | JGI IMG/M metagenome (GOLD analysis project Ga0082212, IMG submission 71548) | Neocapritermes taracua P3 segment gut microbial communities from Petit-Saut dam, French Guiana - Nt197 P3 | ecosystem: Host-associated > Arthropoda: Insects > Digestive system > Gut ... | reverse complement strand
ACGATTCCGAACAATGGGAAGCGACGCTTCCGGAAATTGAAAACTACCTTAAAGATATTCACCAGTTACCATGAACAGGGTTCAGGTTCTTCCGGAAATTCTGGCGAATAAGATAGCCGCCGGTGAAATAGTCGAACGCCCGGCATCCGTGGTTAAGGAACTTGTGGAAAATTCTCTGGACGCCTCAAGCCGCGCGATTCATGTCACGGTAACGTCCGGCGGAAAGCGCTCGATACGTGTGCGCGACGACGGAGATGGAATGAGCCAGGACGACGCCCTGCTGGCGTTTGAGCATCACGCTACAAGCAAACTGCGTACGGCGGAAGATCTCGCGTCAATCGCGACTCTCGGTTTTCGCGGCGAAGCGCTTCCGTCCATAGCGTCAATATCCCGCCTGACGCTGCGAACCCGGCGCGAAGAAGATTCCGCCGGCACGCAGATAGAAATTCAGGGCGGAGTGATGCGTTCGGTAAAATCTATCCCATGGAATCGCGGCACGGAGATCGAGGCGCGCGACATTTTTTACAACGTCCCGGCGCGCCGCAAATTCCTGCGCTCTCACGATACGGAAATGGGGCATATCGCGCGCCTGGTCACGCACTACGCGCTGGCGCGCCACGAAACTCGCTTTACGCTGGAAAGCGACGGGCGGACGCTGCTTGACGCCACGGCCGTAACCGATATCAAAGATCGTATATTTCAGACGTTCGGCGAAGGCTTTCTTGACAGACTGATCCCTTTTGACGGGCAAAGCGAAAATATCCGGGCGCATGGTTTTACCTCGCTTCCCGAAGAGCGCAGAACGAATTCATACGCGCAGTATATTTATGTCAACCGGCGCATGGTGCGTGACAAGGTGCTTATGGGCGCGATACGACAGGCGTACCGCAGTTGCATTCCATCGTCGGCGTATCCCGTTACGATTCTTTTTATTGAGCTGCCGTTTGACGAGGTGGACGTGAACGCTCATCCCGCCAAAACGGAAATCCGTTTCCGCGACCAGAATGCCGTCCACCGGCTGACGTCTGAAACCATCGACCGGGCGCTTAAAGAAAACATAGTGATACCTTCCTACACGCATCGTTCCGCGCGGCCGGTTTTCCCCGGCGGGATTGCGGATGCCCCCGAAACAAAGGGCGATTTTTCCGGCGCGGCAACTGATTTGGATTTCGCGGCGGCGGCTGACGCTTCGGCGTCCTCCGCGGTGCCATCGGAAGATTCAAGGGTTGCCGATCCAGCCGGCGCCCGCTGGAATCTTACGTCTGCGAGCGGCGGGCGTTACGTTCAGCCTTCTTTGAATTACCCGCCGCCTGATAATTATTTTTCCGCGTCAACTGCGATTACGGCGAACGCTTTTGGCAATAACGCCGATCCGGCGGCCGCGCGGCGGGCGGCAAAGCTTTCGCTCAGTCCGGCGCGGCAAGCAGGAGACGGGTTTGATCTTTCAAACGCGCGTATTTTAGGGCAGATGCGCAACAGCTACATAATCGCGTGCGACGCGCACGGCCTTCTGATTGTGGATCAGCACGCGGCGCATGAAAGAATTCTGTACGAAAAACTGGTAAAGGAAATGCTGGGAGGGCGCGTTGAAACGCAGGGTCTTCTGATCCCGCTGTCGATTGATTTGACGCCGGCGCAGATGGCGGTAATCGAACGAGCTCTGCCCGAACTGGCACGAAACGGCTTTGATGTCGAACCGTTCGGCGGAACTTCGATTATCGTCCGTTCCGTTCCAGCGATTGCGCGTGACGCCGACTTTCGGACGCTGCTTGCGGAAATAACCGAAGCGCTTGACGACGACGAGCGCGGTTTTGACATTGAGAAGATTCGTGAAAGCATAGCCGTAAAGACCGCCTGTCAGGCCGCGGTCAAAGTCAACATGCAGCTCGGTCAGGAAAATATGCGATGGCTGCTTGATGAACTGGCGCAAACTTCCGTTCCAACCAACTGCCCTCACGGCCGGCCGGCCATTCTCCGGTTTTCCATGCATGATATAGAAAAAAACTTCGGCCGCGTTTAAGAAAACGCCGAGTAAATATTTTATGTCGCGCATCCACCGTAAAATCATTTCGTTCGCGGGTATAAATCGGTTATCCGCATTTTTCCGGCGTCCGTACCGCGCAGTTCGCCGGGCGCGAGGATTTCCATCAACGGTTCGGCCATTGCGCCCGTCTGGATGCTTTTCGCCAGCGCGGGCACGGCAAGCAGGCGTTTTCCGACCTCGTGTATTTTTTGCGGATCAGGCCGATTCAATTCCACGCGAAAACGCAGGACTTCCATTTCATTCCGCCGGTCAAGAATCACCCGATAATCAACAAAACCGGACATATCCATGAGAGCGTCGTCAAAAAGCGACGGATAGATTTCTTCGCCTCCCGCGAGGTGCGTGACGGCGCCGATACGTTTTTTTACGGCGGCGAATTTGCCGATCGCTTTCGCGCCGCATGAACACGGCTCAGGAATCAAACGTGAAACGTCCCTTGTCCGGTAACGAATCAAAGGCATCTCTTCGCGCGTCAGGGTTGTAAAAACCAGTTCGCCTTCGTCGCCTGGCGCGGCCGGACGGCCGGTTTTCGGATCGACTATTTCCATCAGAAGATCCGCTTCGTTAAAATGATAACCGTCGCCCGCGCTGCATTCGACGGCTACGCCAAGACCCATTTCAGTCAGGCCGTAATGAGTGCTCATGCGGCAGTTCCATATCTTTTGCAGATCCGACCGCGCCTTTTCGGGCAAATATTCCGATGTAAGAAAGAGCGTGTGTACTCCCAGGCGGGAAAGATCATGTGAAAGCTGCAACTCCCGCGTAAGGCGAAGGACGCGGCGCGTGGAACCGAAGATGACGGTTGCGCCGGATTCCGCGATCAGCCGCAGATGGTCTTCCGAACTTATGTCCATGGGCGCGTGAACCGGCCGCGCGCCGATTTTTTTCACGCCCCTCGACAGCAGATCGGACTGACCGTACGGAAGACCGCCGGGAAGCCAGATATTGACGACGTCGCCGCGTCCGGCGACCGTGCTGATGCCTGCGGCAAGGAAGCGGACAATCCGGTCGAGGTCGTTTTGCGTCCAGAAGATTTTTTTTTGCGGGCCCGTGGTTCCTGACGTGACGAAATTATGGACACGGGCGATTTCCGACCGCGACTGGCACAGAAAGCGGAACGGCGACGCCGCGACCTGTTCCGGTTCGGTTAATGGGAGTTTTTCAATATCCGCGAGCGTACGGATATCATCCGGCGCGATGCCCGCGTTTTTGAACAGTTCGCGGTAAAAAGAGCTGTTGATTGCTGTGTATCGTACGGCAGTCTGTAATTTATGGAAGCGATACCGCTCGATGTCGCTTCTCGTGAGCGCGCCCGGCCCGAATAACGACGGGGCTTCGGTACGCATGATTTTCGTAAGGCGTTTTTCAAAATTCACACGCAACCCGTAATTTTATTTTCCGGCATTCATATGTTTTCATCAATATACGTCGCCTGCATGTCGGCCAGATGAAGCAGCAGCGCGACGGGAAATTTTTCATACGCCGCGCTTATTGCAGCGCTAAAACCGTGCGCGCGGTTATCAAAGCCTCCCATGTGCCAGTTGATCGCTATCGCCTCCTCTCGCGTGAGGCGCATAAAACCGTTTATTATATAAACCGATTTTTCACCGTGTCCGTAGGGCAATTTTTCATCTACCGAATAGTAAGGCGCCTGAACCCACACTCCGTTTTGTTTGACGTTTCTAAGGTCGGACTTGTAACACTCAATCTTGCAAACGTCGTGCAGCAGCCCCAATATGGCGATTGTTTCATCGCCGGTTTGTTTTGTATAATTTTCGCCCCGTTCTTGTTCTACAAGTTTTTTGAGGCGGTAATAGGTTTTTAAGCTATGCAGGCACAGACCGCCTTCAAACGCGCTGTGGTATTTTGTACTCGCCGGCGCGGTAAAAAAGTCCGTCTTGCATAGATATTCACGAAGATCTTTTGATCCTTCTCTTTTTATGTGTTCATCGAAAAGTTTTAAAAATTCTGTTTTGTGGTTTTCCATTGCTTTTCCTATGGGTAAGCGTCTCACGCACATAAATTACAAGGTTGCCGCATCTTTTGCAATTACCCCGTCAAGCCCGTTTTTATAAATTCCCGCGTATATAGCGGCACATGGCCATGCCAAGAATCACATTAAACGGAAAAACGCCGGAAGTATAGTGCCCGCAATAAAGACCTAAGGTTGAGTGAGTCAGGCCCAAACGCCGATACTCTTCGATAACCTTAATTGAAAGATCCGGCAGAAATGTGTAGTCGTAGCGGGCGTGGACAAGAAGAGATTTTTTTTTCGTCCCCTTGAGTTTATGAAAATATGCCTGCGGGCTGATAGGCATCCATATTTTTCTGAGATCGTCCAGAGTGGTATTGCCATCCAGGCCTCTTAGCACGTGCCGCGTGGATATGCCGCGCCAGACCACATCTGCAAAATATGATGAAACATGATTCTGCACGGCGACATTAATTCGCGCGTCATGCGCGGCGGTAATCAGCGCCACGCATGATCCGATGCTGGTTCCCAAAACGGCGAATCGCGTATATCCGCGCGATTGCAACCAGTCGAGCGCGGCCCGCGCGTCGAGCACTGCCTGTCTGATCGATTGCAGAGTCCGCCCCAGATTCGATGAAAGCATGTAATCCGCCCGTGTCAATTCTTCCGGCATACGCAGGTCATGATACGGCAGGCTTAACCGCAATGCGGAAACGCCGAAAGCGTTCAGCATACGGCAGAGTGAAATATGGCTCTGCGCGTCGGCGTTCCACTGCGGAAGCACCAGCACAACCCGTCCGGGGTCTTTTGGGAAAAACCATCCGTGAACGGTGTTGTTAGTCGGATAAATGGTTTGCAGCGGGGATGTAAACGTCAGATGCCCGTCGGTCAGACTGTAGTCGGCGACAGGATCAAAGGCGTGGTAATTATCGCTTTCCCGGACGGCGCGTTCCGCGTAATCAACAAGAAAGGATGCCGGATCGCTTTTCGGCGGGTCTTTCGTAATAAAATCCAGCCCCCAGTCAAATGGACGTATAACCCGATTCGTGTCACGCTCCGAAAGCCTGGTTTCCCATTTGTAAAAAAAACGCCGCAAAATCCCCATGAATACCCGTGTCAACCCGCCTTATGCCGTGAATTAATGAAAATGATATTATATTTTCGGCGCGATTAAACACAAGGCGCAATATTGGAAATGGCGGGTTCTTGCGATATGCTAATTAGTTAGGAGTTAGTAGTGAGGAGTTAGGAGTTGTAGAAGCAGGCGTTCCGCCTGCGTTTAAATTAATTAAATGCGGGCAAAGCCCGCTGCCGCAACCCCTAACTCCTCACTACTAACTCCTAACTACATATAAAGGCGGGATTATGGCGGAAGATATAACATTGATTACCGGAGCGACCGGCTTCATCGGAAGCCATGTCGCGCGCCGTCTTCTGCGCCGGGGGGATCGCGTAAGGATTCTGGCGCGCAATTCGAGCCGCAAATCGAATATAGAAACGTTCGGGTGCGAGGTGGTCATAGGTGATCTTAAAGATCCGAATTCCATGCTGCGCTGCGTTCAGGGTTGCGGGCGTGTTTATCACGTCGCGGCGGATTACCGGCTTTGGACGAAAAATCCTCAGGAAATCTACGACAGCAACGTCGGCGGTACGCGCAACCTCCTTTCAGCCTGCTGCGAAGCCGGCGTGGGCAAGGTGATTTACACAAGTTCCGTCGGCACGATCGGAATGCGCCACGACGGCGTTCCCGCCGACGAGGCTTCGCCGGTCGGACTCGACGACATGATCGGTCATTACAAGCGCTCCAAGTTCATGGCCGAACAGGTGGCGTTCGAGTTCGCGAATTCCGGGCTGCCGGTCGTTATCGTGAATCCGACAACGCCGATCGGATCGGCGGATATCAAACCGACGCCTACCGGAAAAATCATTCAGGATTTCATACGTGGACGCCTGCCCGCATATGTGGACACCGGTCTGAATCTGGTTGGCGTTGAGGATGTCGCCGAAGGGCACATCCTTGCCGAGGAAAAAGGCCGCGTGGGCGAGCGTTATATTCTTGGCGGGGAAAACTGGAGTTTGAAGGAAATTCTGGAGGCGCTGGCGGAGACATGCAATCGCCGGGTGCCGCGGGTTCGCCTTCCCTGGGCTGTTGCATGGATTGCCGGTTGTGTGGACAATTTTATCACTGGAACCGTTTTGCGGCGCGAGCCTAATATTCCGCTTGAAGGAGTTCGCATGTCACGCCACAAAATGTACGTCAGCAGTGAAAAAGCTCGCAGAGAACTTGGTTTCAATCCGCAGCCCGTTAAGGAATCTTTGCGGGAGGCTGTCGATTATTTTCTTCATGCATGGCAGCCGGATTCCGCCGGAGACCGCGTGATTTTTTTACCGGCCGGGACTGTACGAAATTGAAATATCCGGATCAGGTAAACAATTAGATGGACATGGAAGAAATACTACGGAAACTACAGGGCGGAATGATGAGGGCTGCGGTCTATCGCGGGCCGTCGAACATTTCCGTGGAACAGATTCCGATTCCGGAAATCGGAGACGGCGAACTATTGGTGCGTGTCTATGCCTGTGGTATCTGCGGTACCGACCTGAAGAAAATCGAATACGGGCTGGTTCCGCCGCCGCGCGTCTTCGGGCACGAAATGGCCGGAGTGGTCGCCAAAGTTGGCGCGGGCGTCACCAGATTTCGTGTCGGCGACCGGGTGGTCGCGCATCATCACATTCCCTGCGGCAAATGTTTTTACTGCGAAAAGAAGCTGTTTTCGCAGTGCGAATTTTACCGGCGCACCGGAACTACCGCTGGATTTGAACCGGCCGGCGGCGGTTTCGCCGAGTTCATCAGAGTCATGGACTGGATCGTTGAATCGGGAACTGTTCTGATTCCCGACCATGTTTCATATGAGGAGGCCAGCTTTCTGGAACCGCTGAATACCTGTGTCAGGGCGCTGGAAACGGCGGAACTGCAGCCGGGTGAAACAGTCGCGATATACGGGCAGGGGCCGGTGGGACTCATGCTGACGCAGGCGGCGTCCGTCGCCGGAGCGCGTGTCGTCGGGTTGGATTTTCTTGACGCCCGGCTTGACATAGCCGTAGAACTGGGCGCAGCCGTGGTGTTTAACCCTCAAAAGGAAGATGTTGCCGCAGAAATCGCAAAAATTACCGATGGACGGGGCGCCGATTTGGCCATTGTCGCGGCGGCCAATCCGGAGGCTGTAGGCGACGCCCAGCGAGCCGTCCGCCGTGGCGGACGGGTAATGCTGTTCGCGCAGACAGTGCCTGGCGAAAAGATTCCGGTAGACGTCGCGGCGATCTGCATGGAGGAAAAGAAGCTCATTGGAAGCTATAGCGCCTCGGTGGAGCTTCAGGATAAAACCGCCGAACTGGTCTTTTCCGGCAAGGTAAACGTGGCGCGCCTTATAAGCCACAGGCTCGGCCTGGAACATCTTCCTGAAGGGATACGTCTCGCTTCGAATCCTTCGGCAAATTCGTTAAAGGTTGTGATACAGCCATGAAAGAACTTATGAAAACAGGCGGTGAAAAAAAGACTATGACCGCGGCTGTTTTATACGGAAAAAGCGATGTCCGTATTGAACAGACGCCGATTCCACGCATCGGCAAAGGCGAGGTGCTGGTGCGGATAAAGGCGGCGCTGACCTGTGGTACGGATCTGAAAACCTATCGTCAGGGGTTTCACGCGCGCATGATTACGCCGCCGTCTGTTTTCGGGCATGAACTGTCGGGCGTCGTGGAAGAAGTCGGAAAGGGCGCGGACAGTTTCGCACCGGGGATGCGCGTGGTTTCGGCAAACTCCGGCCCATGCAACGAATGTTTTTTCTGCCGGAAACACCGGGCAAATCTATGCGAAAACCTGCAATTTATTAATGGCGCTTACGCCGAGTTTATCAGGATTCCGGAGCCGATCGTCCGGCAGAATCTTTTGATTCTGCCGGAAAACGTCAGTTTTGAGGAAGCGGCCATGGTTGAACCGCTGGCATGCGTGCTTAGGGCGGTTGAACAAACGGGTATTGAGGAAGGCGACACGGTGGCGCTGATAGGCACGGGGCCGATAGGACTTATGTTTGTCCAGACGATGAAATCAATTGGCGCGCGCGTCATTGCCCTGGGAAAGGGAGAGTACCAGTTAAACGCGGCGAAATTGATGGGGGCCGACTATGTCCTTGATTCAACGAATTCGAACGCGGTCGAAGAGGTGCGCAACCTGACCGATGGGAACCGAGGCGCCGATGTGGTGATTGAAGCCGTGGGGCTCAGGGAAACATGGCAGCAGGCGATGAAAATGATCCGCCGCGGCGGAGTCATCAATTTATTCGGCGGCTGTCCTTCCGGGACGCATATTCCGCTTGACAGTACGCTTATTCACTATTCGGAAATAACGGTTAAGGCGAGTTTTCATCATACGCCGAGACATATCCGCGAGGCGCTCGACGCAATCCGCCGGGGACGCTTCGATGCCAAAAGCCTGATTACGGGCCGCGAACGCCTTGCTTCGCTTGCGGGCGTGCTGGAGCGGCTGATCAACGGCTCCGACGATCTGAAAATAGCGATCATTCCCTGATTTGTGTACATTTGCGGGAGCGGTTCAATTAAAAGGGCGGTTCGCGAACCGCCCCTACAAAATTATGGATTTAGCAGCATCATACAAATTTGCCGCTGACGCAGTAAAACGCAGCGGCAGCAATTTCTCCCGCGCGTTTCTAGTGCTGTCGAAAGAACAGAGGCTTGCCTTTTACGCGGTTTACGCTTTCATGCGGTTCTGCGACGACGTTTCGGACAGCGATGAATCAGTCGAAAACAAACGCGAAGGACTGCGCCGCTGGCGCACCCTGCTTGACGAAGCGTCCGGTAAAACACGCGGCGCGGCGGAAGAAATTTCACCTGACGCGCTGACTTCAATTATCCTGCCGGCTTTTCGGGATACCTTGCAAAAATATTCCATTCCGGCGCAATACTTTCACTGGATTATCGACGGCACGGAAATGGATCTGGACACCAGCCGCTACGAAACTTTTGAAGACCTCTACAAATATTGTTTCCACGTGGCGTCGGCCGTCGGACTGGTCTGTTTGCGGATATTCGGTTTCAATGATGATGAAAAAAATCAGGCGGAAAAACTGGCCGAGCAATGCGGCATCGCCTTTCAGCTTACCAACATTTTGCGCGACGTGCGCGAAGACGCCGAACGCGGACGCGTATATCTCCCTTTGGAAGACCTGCGCCGGTTTAAATACACGGAAGATGATTTAAAAAACGGCGTTGTCAACGAAAATTTTCGGGCGCTTATGAGTTTTGAGGCGGAACGGGCGCGTTCTTATTACAACGAGGCGCGAAAGCTGCCGCCGCTTGTAACGCCCGCCGGCCGTTCGTGCCTGTGGGTTATGATGGAGGTTTACAGCCTTATTCTCGCGCGCATAATTGAAAGCGGTTTCGACGTTTTTAAAAAACGGATCCGGCTCAGCCCTGGTGAAAAGATTTCCATTCTTTTGAAAGCGGTTCTGATGCGGTTGAAAGGCTGAAGATATCAGAACGGAAAAAGAAGAGGCAATACGATTACCATGACAATGCCGAAGATGATTTGCGTCGGCAGTCCGACCTTGATGTAATCCATAAATGTATAGCGCCCCGCCGACATGACCATGGCGTTGGGCGGTGTGGAGAACGGGCTGGCGAAACACATGCTGGCAGCGACGGTAACGGCGAACATGAACGGAATCGGGCTTACGTCCACGGCGGACGCGGCATGAAGCGCAATGGGAGCGAACAGAACCGCCGTCGCCGTGTTGCTGATGAAAAATGTAAGAAGCGTGGTGGAAAAATAAATGCCCGTCATCAGAACATAAGGGCCGTAGCCGCCTAAGCCGTCCACGAGTCCCTGCGTGATCAAATCAACCGCGCCGGTTTTTTCAAGCGCCGTCCCCACGGGCAGCATACTGCCGATCAGCACGACACTTTGCCAGTTTATGGTCTGGTAGGCGTCTTCCACATTGCGGAAACATCCCGTCAGCACCATCAGAACAGCCGCGACAAGCACCGCCGTTACCGCCGGAATAACTTCAAGAGTCATCGCCGTGATCATCAGCACCATTATCAAAGAGGCGGTCAGCGCTTTGCCGCGCTTTGTTCTCGGGGCTTCGTGCAAAGGCTGGCCCACTACGACCCAATCGTTTGAGTCATGCGACAGGCGTTCAATGTTTTTCCATCCGCCCTGCACAAGCAGCACGTCGCCGGGAAGCATTTTTTCATCACGCAAATTATTTAAAATATAACTTTTGCGGCGCTGTATGCCCAAAACACTGACTTTGTATTTTTCGTAAAATCCCGATTCGCGAACCATGTGATTGACCAGATTCGATTTGGGCAAAAGTATTACCTCGGCGATTCCGATGTTGTCAAAACGCAATTTTCCTTTAAATTCAGGCGTTTCTTCTTCGGTCTCTCCGGCGTCTACAAGCTCAAGCCCGCAATCGTCCGCAAGCCGCTGAATGTTCGGGAAATTTCCTGAAACATAAAGCACGTCGGCTGAAAGAATTACGGTTTCCGCTTCGGCGAGGTACTGCTCAACCATTGTTCCGGCAAAGATGCTTTCCTTTGCGACACGTCGGCGTATTTCAAGCACATGAACGCCGTATTTCGCGGGAATACCGAGTTCGCGCAATTTCCTGTCAGCCGCCGGAGATCCCGGATTGACCCTGATCCTGTGCAGGTTTTGCGCGATCCGATATTCGACGGCAAGGTCGGACTGCGATTTCCCCTGTCTGTCCTTTTTGCTTTTTTCGTCTTTTTTGACGAGGAGTTTACTGAGAGGAAACAGCAATATCAGTCCCAGCGCGATGCATATGATGCCGACGGGTAAGAATGAAAAGAACGACAGCCCTTTGTGTCCGCCCGCAATGAGCGTTTCATGAATAATGAGATTGGGCGGCGTGCCGATCAGCGTAAGCATTCCGCCAAGGCTTCCGGCAAACGCCAGCGGCATTAACAGTCGCGATGATGAAGCGCCCGACGCGGATGCCATGCTTACAACGATGGGCAGCATAATCGCAATCGTTCCCGTATTGCTGATAAAACCGCCTATCAATGACGTGCCGAGTATTATCAGAACAAACAGCCGCGTCTGGCTGTCGCCGGCCAGATGCAAGATGCGGCTGCTTATATTTTGCGCCAGCCCGGTCTGGAAGATTGCGCCGCCGACTATAAAAAGCCCTATCATCATTATCAGGATGCTGCTCGAAAACCCGGCCAGGGCTTCCGTCGGCGTCAGTATGCCGAACAGCATAAGGACCACAAGCGCGCCCAGTGCCGCTACGTCTGAACGAACGGCATTGCTTACAAAAAGTATTATTGTGATCAGCAGTACAATAAAAGTAACAAGCACGTTTTATCCCCTTTGCATTGATGGTAAATTCTATCTTATGGAGGAATAATCGTGAAAAAATTTGCGGCAGTTCTTTTGGCATTGTTAGCGGCGGGCGCTTTTACGGCATGTGGAAACGATCCGGAAAACAAAGCCGGCAGCGTTTTAATAGGTATCGCCATGCCCGAAACCCACGTTCAGCGCTGGGCCAAAGACGGCAACGCCCTTAAGATGGAAGCGGAAAAGCTGGGCTATCGCGCGGAAGTACAGTGGGGCAACGCTGATCAGGCCATGCAGAATCAGCAAATCCAGAGTTTTCTTACACAGGGGGCGAAGGCGCTGGTGATTGGCTGCATAAATGACGGCGTTGGTTCGGTAGTCACCGAGGCTGCCAGGGACGGCGTGACGGTTATCGCTTACGACAGAGTCATACCAAATTCCGACGGTTATGATTACTTCATTACTTTTAACAATTTCAAAGTCGGCGTTCTACAGGCGCAAAGCATTGTGGACGGGCTTGATCTGGACAACGGCATCGCCGCTAAGCCAAAACAGATCACCCTGTTTGCCGGTTCTCCCACCGATGGCAACGCCTTTTTCTTCTTTGACGGGGCAATGAGCGTCCTTAATCCCTATATTGAAAAGGGCGTTCTTAATGTCGTCGGCCCATATCCAAAATCATCGGCCGATACCGCCAATTTCCAGCGTATTGCAACAGAAAACTGGCAGGCTCCCATCGCTAAAACCCGCATGGAAAACCTCCTGAATAATGACGCCAGGAATGTAGTCCTTGACGCGGTGCTTGTTCCCAATGACACTCTGGCGCGCGCCGTCATTGAAGCATGCAAAGCCGACGCGAAGTACCGAAACAAGCTTCCAATAGTTACCGGCCAGGACGCGGAATTTGATTCCATAATTTCCATAAAAAACGGAGAGCAGTACAGCACCGTCTATAAAGATACTGCCATGCTGTCCGAAGCGGCAATCCTCCTTGCCGATCAGATTCTCAAAGGCAGGACTCCCGACATACCGGGCGTGATTCTTGCTTCAGGCGATCTGAGGGAAATAGGCAACACAGGCAGAAAATACGTGCAGACCTATCTGCTGGACGCCATCCTGATTACCAGGGATAACCTTAATGTTCCGGTGGACGCCGGTTTCTATGATGAGGCACAAACCAACCAGTTAAAGGAGCGTATATGAGTATGAGACTTGCAGGCAAAACGGCAATCATTACGGGGGCGGCCCGGGGCATCGGCGCGGCGTTCGCAAAAGGTTTCGGAAAAGAAGGAGCGAATGTCGTCGTCGCCGATATCCGCGACGGGGCTGCGACGGTTGCGGCCATTGAACAGGCGGGCGGCAAGGCCATTTACGTAAAAACCGACGTTACAAAGCAGGAACAATGCGACGCCGCCGCAAAAACCGCCGTTGAACGCTTCGGCGGCATCGACATCCTGGTAAACAACGCCGGCATCCTTGTCACGATAAAACCGTTCATGGAAGTAACCAGCGAGGAATGGATGGAAGTAATGGCGATCAACACGCTCGGCCCCTTCCACTGCATCAAGGCGGTTTTTCCTTTCATGAAAGACAAGGGGGGAAAAATCATCAACATTTCTTCGGGGACGGTTTTAGAGGGAGCGCCCGGGCTGCCGCAGTACATAGCGTCCAAAGGCGCGGTGATGGCGCTTACGCGCGGGATGGCGCGCGACCTGGGCGATTATAAAATCAACGTCAACGCGATTGCTCCAGGGTTTACCCATTCCGAGGGCGGCGATGAATTTGACCGAAACAAGAAATTCCCGCCCGTGCCGCTCGATGAAATTCAGCTTCCCGGACGATGCTTCAAGCAGCCGGTTTATCCGGAAGATCTCGTGGGAACCGCCGTTTTTCTGGCAAGCGACGACAGCAGGATGGTCACCGGCCAATTGATTTTGCACGACGGCGGCATGTCGATGCACTAATATCAGTAGAGCCCCTATGGATATCAGGGCCGGCCCTGATATCCATAGGGGCTCGCGGCCAGGGGCGCAATTATGAAAATTATTGAAGTGAAATCATTGGCAATTCCGGACGTCAAAGTTATACGCTACGGAAGGTTTGGAGATCATAGGGGATTTTTCGGCGAGCATTTCCGCAAAAGCGATTTTGAGGGACGCGAGGACATCGGCGACCTGCGGAATGCCGAATTCAGTCAATGCAACGAAAGCTGGTCGAAGGCCGGAACGGTGCGCGGGCTGCATTTTCAATGGAACCCGTATATGGGCAAGCTGGTACGCACGCTGTGGGGACATATGGTCGATATCGTGCTGGATATCCGCAAAAATTCACCGACATTCAGGAAGGCGGTCTGCTATGACATGCCCGCCTTAAAAGGAGCGGATTTCGGCGAATGGATTTGGGTTCCGGCCGGCTTCGCGCACGGCAACTATTATCCCGATGAATCGCATATTGAGTATTTCTGCACCGGCCAGTATAGCCCCGGCTGCGAAGCGGGCATATCGCCGCTTGCCGGCGATATAGACTGGTCGCTGTGCGATCTCGAATTGAAACAGGAATTCGACGCTATGCTTGACAACGCCCCGCTGATGACGGACAAGGATATAAACGGATTAACCCTTGCCTCATGGCTCGAAAACCCGAATTCCGAAAAATTTTTATAGGGTGATTATACCCGCGAACGAAATGATTTTCCGTTGGATGCGCGAGGATTTTTGCCACGAGGCAAGGAAGGTTGAGCGCGGCGTACTCAATAGTACGTAAGCGAAACCTGACGCTGCATCGTGGCAAAAAGACCGCGCAGGCATGGAAAATCATTTCGTTCGCGGGTATAAATCAGGGACGGCTTCCAGTAGTTGCCGGGTGTAGGCTGTTTGCGGATTCTCGAAAATTTCATCCGCCGCGCCGTGTTCAACAACGCCGCCATGCTGCATAACCAAAACATCGTCGCACAGAAAACGCACCACGCCGAGGTCGTGCGATATAAAAAGATAAGAAACGCCAAGTTCGTCCTGGAGGTCTTTCAAAAGATTAAGAATCTGCGCCTGAACGGACACGTCAAGCGCCGACACCGGTTCGTCAAGAATCACCATTTCAGGGCGCACGGTCAGCGCGCGGGCAAGCGCGACGCGCTGGCGCTGGCCGCCGGAAAATTCATGCGGGTATTTATAAAACGCATCCTCGTCAAGCCCTACGCGATTCAGCCAGTCAATGACCCGGCTTGCATCGTCTTTCCGCGGAATATCAGCCGCGCCGCGGTGCAGGCGCAACGGCTCAAGCAGACTCTGCCCCACGGTAAAGCGCGGATTGAGCGAAGCGTAAGGGTTCTGAAACACTATCTGCATCCGCCGCCGGTATGGATAAAACGCCTTTTCCGTCAGCGGCAATATGTCGGTTCCGTCAAATTCGACGGAACCGCCGTCCGTGTCAAGCAGTCGCAAAATCATC
>Ga0082212_10007145_pt1 | contig 14848 bp, 9 predicted proteins | sample TergutNt197P3_FD_71548 | JGI IMG/M metagenome (GOLD analysis project Ga0082212, IMG submission 71548) | Neocapritermes taracua P3 segment gut microbial communities from Petit-Saut dam, French Guiana - Nt197 P3 | ecosystem: Host-associated > Arthropoda: Insects > Digestive system > Gut ... | reverse complement strand
GTCTTCCCACACATGCAGGCCGTTTTGTTCCGGGCATTCAAAGGCCACGCCCGGGCCGTTCATCTCGGAAAGTCCGTAGGAGTTATACGCTCGCACGCCAAGCGCCTCTTCAACGCGCCGGCGGGTCTGTTCGCTGTGGGGTTCCGCGCCGATCAGCGCGATACGGGGAGACAGGGCGCTCGGATCTTCGCCGTTTTCGCGCAGGGTGTTGGCCAGGACAAGCGCATAGGAAGGGATAATGTGGATGACCGTGGTTTTGAAGTCCTTGATTAGCCTGATCTGGCGCAAGGTGTTGCCCGCGCCGGCCGGAATGGTCATGCAGCCGAGGCGTTCCGCGCCCGAATGGATGCCGAGCCCGCCGGTGAACAGGCCGTAGCCGGACATGTTCTGGACGACATCCGCGCGCCGCACCCCCACCATGTACATGCAGCGGGCCATCAGGTCGGCCCAGGAGTTCAAGTCGTTGCGGGTATGGCAGACGGCCGTGGGCGCGCCGGTGCTGCCGCTTGAAGAGTGCATGCGCACGAGGTGATCGCGGGGCACGCACAGCAGCCCCTCGGGGTATTGGGAGCGCAGGTCGTCCTTGGTGGTAAAGGGGAGGCGACGGATGTCGTCCGGCGTGCGGATGTCCGCGGGCGTAAGCTTCGCCCCGGCAAAGCGCCCGGCGTAGAAGGCGCAACGCCCCGCCTGCTCCACAGTGTTGCGCAGGCGCGCGACTTGCGCCGCGTCAATGCTCGCCCGATCCCAGGTCTCGGCGTGATCAAAGTATTCCATACCTGTGGCGGACGATAGTATATTTTTTCGCCAGGGGCAAATCAGGGGCAAATACGCCGCGCGGCGCACAGCGCGCAAGCCGCCGCTCATGCCTTTTTTGCAGTTTGGGCGCGGCATGCGGATTCGCTCGACAATTATCTCTTTATGGGGTAAAGCATAAGCTCACGCCGCCTGCCCCCCTTGCGGGCGCGCCGGACTTTCACGGCATTGCGCTGTAGGCGCAGAGCCGGCTTTGCTGTTGTTTTTTTTCGTTTTTGTTACTTTCGCTACGTGAGGTTGTTCCATGAGTTTCGCATTCGACAAGGCCGAGTGTCAGAATATCCGCAAGGCTTTGCGCAAGGAATGGCTGCTGACCAACGGCTGCGGCGACTATGCTTCCAGCACGATTCTTGGCTGCAACACGCGCAAGTACCACGGCCTGCTGGTGGTGAACGTGCCCGGCAGGAAGGGGCGTTTTGTGTTGCTCAGCGCCGTTGAATTGTCGGTTCAGGGCGGGGGGAAGGAGTTTTGCTTTTCTTCCAGGAAACATCCCGGCGTGTTCCATCCGCATGGCCATGAATACCTTGACCGCGTGGAAATGAACGACTGGCCCCAGTCCCATTACCGCCTGGCGGATTTGTTCCTTACCCGCGAGGCTGTGCTGTTGCGCAAACGGCAGGTCTTGCTCATGCGCAACACCGTCCGGGTGGAAGGCGCGCATCCGCCCCTTACGCTGCTGGTCAAGCCGCTTCTTGCCTTTCGCAGCTTTCACGGCACGACCCATGCCAACCCGCATGTCGACACCCGGGTTTTTCCCGTCCGCAACGGGGTGATGGTTCAGCCCTATCCCGATCTGCCGCCCCTGTTCATGCAGGGGGAAAAGGAAGCCCGCTTTCAGACGGCGCCCGACTGGTATCACAATGTCGAATACCTCGTCGAAGAGGAGCGCGGCTTCCCGCATTCGGAAGATCTTTTCAGGCCGGGAGTCTTCGAAGACCCGGTTGTAGACGGCCGATCCAGCATCCTCGCCTTCGGCACGGAAGAAATCAAGGAAGACCTGCACGAACTGTGGGAGGAGGAAACCGGCAGACGCCGGACGCTTATTGCCGCGAAGGCGGGCCTGCACGAGCATCTCGCGCGGGAGGCGTCCCGTTTTCTCATTACGGACCCGCAAGGGAACTGGAATGTCATAGCGGGCTACCATTGGTTTGACTGCTGGGGGCGCGACGCGCTGATCAGCCTGCCCGGCCTGACCTTCTGCGCGGGCAGGATGAGCAAGGGCGTACGCGTTTTGCAGGGCATGAGCCGCACCATGCAGGACGGCCTCGTGCCCAATTATTTTTCAGGCGACGGCAACCATGCCTGGAACTCCGCGGATGCTTCCCTGTGGTACGTCTGGGCGGTGCAGAAAATGCTGGCCCATGCGCCGGAACATCTGCCCGTGCTGCGGGAGGAATTTTGGCCGAAGATCAAGGATATCCTCACCGCCTACCGGCAGGGCAGACACCAGGACATCTATGCGGATGACGCGTGCATGCTCCATGTGGGCAACCCGAACACGCAACTGACCTGGATGGACGCCCAGGTGAACGGCAGGCCGGTTACTCCGCGCTACGGCTGCCCTGTGGAGATCAACGCCCTGTGGTACAACGCCCTGGCTTTCGGCGATTATCTCGGGCAGCTTTTCAAGGAGCCGGAATTTTGCTGTTCGGCTTTGCTCAGGCAGATGCGCGAGACCTTCCGCCGCCGCTTCTGGATCAACCGCCGCGGCGGGTACCTGGCGGATGTGTGGCGCGAGGGATACAGCGACGGCTCCATCCGGCCCAACCAGATTTTTGCGGTGTCCCTGCCCTATCCCGTTTTGGAAGAAGAATTGCAGCCCTTTGTGGTGGAATGCGTGCGCAACCACCTGCTGACGCCTTTCGGCCTGCGCACGCTGTCTCCGAGCGACATGGGCTATGAAGGCAGCTATGAAGGGCCTTCGGAAAAACGCGACGCCGCCTACCACCAGGGCACAGTCTGGTCCTGGCTTTTGGGGCATTACAGCGAAGCGCTTCTGCGCGTGGCCTGGGATATTCCCGCCGCGGTGGGCGGCTTGCTTGCCACTGTGACTCCCCTCTTCACCCAGCACATGCATGAGGCGGGCCTGGGCTCCATTTCGGAAATATTCGACGGTTCCCCGCCCCATTTGCCGAACGGCTGCATCGCCCAGGCCTGGAGCGTGGCCGAGTGCCTGCGCCTGCTGCTCCTGTCGCAGCGGGCCGCGCCTGAAACATACGCCAAATGGGAAGCTTCGCTGACCGGGCTAAGGAGTGTGGCATAATGCGCGTTCTGATGCTCGGTTGGGAATTTCCCCCGCATATCAGCGGAGGTCTGGGCACGGCCTGCTTCGGCATGACGCAGGCTCTCGCCAGAACGGGAACGGAGGTGATCTTTGTTTTGCCGCGCCTGCGGGAAGACGACGGAACGGGCGGGCACTTACGGCTGCGTTCCGCTTCCGGCACGCGCGTGCGGCATGAGATCCTGTCCCTTGGAACACAGGTCCGCGAGCTTTGGGAAGACAGGCTGACCATACGTTCGGTGGATTCTCTGCTTGTTCCCTATGCCACGCCCGAGAGCTACGAGGAATACCTGAGGCGGCGGGAACTGGCGGGTTCGGCGAGTGAAGGCGAAGCCTTCTGCGACAGGTGGGAAGGCGTGGTTGAGCTGCACGGCGGGTACGGGGCGGACCTGATGAGCGAGGTGTTCCGCTACAGCCAGGCCGCGGCCGCCATTGCGCTGCAAGAGGACTTTGACGTCATCCACGCGCATGACTGGATGACCTATCCCGCGGCCATACTCATCAAAAAGCTGACGGGCAAGCCCCTGGTGACGCATATCCACGCCACGGAGTTCGACCGCAGCGGTCGCGGCATCAACCCCGAAGTGGCGCGCATTGAGCGCTTGGGTCTGGAATATGCCGATCTCGTCGCGGCTGTAAGCCATTTCACCAACAATATCCTGCAGACCAATTACGGCATTCCTGCGGACAAGATACGCGTCGTGCACAATGCCGTCGCCCGTTCCGATGTGCAGGCCAAATATGTCGTGGCCCCGGAACAGCGCCATGAAAAAAGGGTGCTCTTCCTCGGGCGGGTGACCTTCCAGAAGGGGCCTGACTATTTTATCGAGGCGGCGAAACTCGTTTTGGACATCATGCCGCATGTGCGCTTCTTTATGGCGGGCAGCGGCGACATGCTGCCGAGGATCATCCGCCGCGCCGGCCAGTTGCGTATCGGCAACCGTTTCCATTTTACGGGCTTTTTGCGCGGCAAGGATGTGGACCGGATCTTCGCCATCAGCGATTTATACGTGATGCCGAGCGTTTCCGAACCCTTCGGCATAACGCCGCTGGAAGCCATGCTGTATGACGTGCCGGTGCTGCTTTCCAAACAGTCGGGAGTGTCGGAGGTGCTCAAGCACGCCTTGAAAGTGGATTTTTGGGACACGCGCGAAATGGCCGACAAGATTTGCGCTGTACTTTCCTATCCCAAGCTGGCGGAGGTGATGGTGAAAAACTGCCGGGAAGAGATGCGCAATATACGTTGGAGCAATGCCGCCGATCTGTTGAACACGCTGTACCGCGAGCTGATCGCGCGGAGAGGAGCGTAAGATGTCGTCCGTTTGTTTGTATTTTCAGGTACACCAGCCGTTTCGGCTACGCCGCTACACGGTTTTCGACATAGGGCAGGTTCATCATTACGAAGACGCGGATATGAACTGCGATATCCTGCTTAAGGTGGCGCAGAAGTGTTACCTGCCCATGAACGATCTCCTCTTGCAGCTTATCCGCAAGTACAAGAAAAAGTTCAAAGTCAGTTTTTCCATTTCCGGCGTGTGCCTGGAACAGTTTGAACAGTACGCCCCGGAAGCGCTGGACAGTTTTCGGGCGCTTGCCGAGACGGGCTGCGTGGAGTTTTTGGGCGAGACCTATTACCACTCCCTGGCGTTTTTGCATTCCCCGGAGGAGTTCAAGGTCCAGGTGGCGCTGCACGCGAAGCGCATCCACGAGTTGTTTGGACAAAAGCCCGTGGTGTTCCGCAACAGCGAATTGATTTATAACAATGATCTGGCGCGTTTTGTCGAAGGCATGGGCTATGCGGCCATCCTGGCGGAAGGGGCGGATCATGTGCTTGGCTGGCGCAGCCCCAATTTTGCCTACCTGCCCACGCCGTGCAGCAAGATGAAACTTTTGCTGAAGAATTACAGCCTGTCGGACGACATTGCCTTTCGCTTCTCGAACAGGGGCTGGTCGGAATATCCCCTGACGGCGCAAAAATACGCCAAATGGCTCCATAACGCGGCCGCCTCGTCCGACGTGGTGAACCTGTTCATGGATTACGAAACCTTCGGCGAGCACCAGGGGGAGAGCAGCGGCATTTTCGATTTCATGCGCGCCTTGCCCGAACATGTTTTTGCGCAGCCGGGGATAAAGTTCGTAACGCTTTCCGAAGCGGCCAAGCAGCTTACGCCGACAGCAAAGCTTGACGTGCCGCAATTTATGTCCTGGGCGGACGCGGAGCGCGATTTGACCGCCTGGAACGGCAACGACATGCAGTGCGACGCCCTGGAAGCCCTGTACCGCCTGGAAGCGCGCGTCAAGGCGAGCGCGAGCCCGGATTTGCTCATGGTCTGGCGCAGGCTCCAGACTTCCGATCACTTTTATTACATGTGCACCAAGTGGTTCGCCGACGGCGACGTGCACAAGTACTTCAATCCCTACGGCAGTCCCTACGATGCCTATATCAACTTCATGAACGTGCTGGGGGATTTTGAACTTACCCTGGATCAGAGCGCGCCCGCCGATGCCGTTCCTCCGCCTGCGGCGGCCAAAAAGGCCGCGGCCGGGCCGCGTGAGCGCAAGACGAAGGCAGCCGACGCCGCAGCAAAAAAGACCGGCGCCGTGGCGAAAAAGGCCGGAGCCACAACGAAAAAAGCCGAAACCGCGAAAGCGGAAAAAAAGCCCGCTCCGGCGAAATCCGGGACGGCGAAAAAGGGCGCGGCGGGAACGCAAAAAAAGCCCGCCGGCAAGGCAACGACCAAGGCGTCCGCCGCAAAGGCGGATGCGGGGAAAACGGCCGCCAAAAAAACCGCGGCGGCTAAAAAGCCTCGGAAAAAAGCGGAGCCAGGCGCATAGCGGCAATTGATCTCCGTCCCGTGTTGAGCTATATTGAAAAACCTTTCTCCTGCGATATTGCAGACAACGTGACGCCGGAACGCTAAAAGGAGCCTACGCCTTATGAAACATGAAAACATGAATGTGTGCCTGTTTGAAGTAAGCTGGGAGGTATGCAACAAGGTCGGGGGCATATATACCGTTGTCAGCAGCAAGGCGTTGCAGGCGGTGGAGGAGTTCGGCGAAGAGTATTACATGCTTGGGCCTGATCTGAAAACCAACGCGGAATTTGAGGAAACACACGAGGCTTGCTGGGACGCGCTTGAGAAAAATCTGAATGCCCGTGGCCTGAAATGCCGTTTCGGACGGTGGCGGATACCCGGCACTCCCAAGGTGATTCTTGTGGATTTTGCCAAGCGCTACAACTCCAACCAACTTTTGTACGAGCTGTGGGAACGCTACCGGGTGGATTCCCTGGCCGCGGGCTGGGATTACATCGAGCCCGTCATGTTCAGCACGGCGTGCGCCGAGGTTATCGCCACAGTCTACCGGACCCTGAACGTTCCCATGGGACACAGGGCGGTTGCCCACTTCCATGAATGGATGTGCGGCGCCGGTCTTCTCAGCATCAAAAAGATGGAGCCCGAAGTCGGCACGATCTTTACCACGCACGCCACCATGCTGGGCCGGGCGCTGGCCGGCACGGGCATGGATATTTACAGGCTGATGCGCCAGATCAACCCCACCCGCGAAGCCGCCACGCACAACATTACGCCGAAATGCTCCATGGAAAGCATTTCCGCCCGCGAGGCGGACTGTTTCACCACCGTGAGCAACATCACCGGCGATGAAGCCACGGCCTTCCTCGGCCGCGCGCCGGACGTCATTACCACCAACGGCATGGATATGCGCGTGGTTCCCGACTACAGCGAAGACAGGCAGGTTCCCGCGGAACTGCGGGCAAAACTGCTGCCGCCGATCAGCCGCCTCCTGCGCAGGGAAATCAAGCCGACAACGCGTATCATGGTGATTTCCGGCCGTTATGAATACCATAACAAGGGGCTTGATCTCTTCTTGGATGCGTTGGCCGGCGTGGACCAGGCGCTGGCCGAGTCCGAGACCAGGGTGCTCGCGCTGTTTACGGTTATGGGCGGGCACACCGGCATCAACCCGGCTGCCGTGGGCGGCGACCCGAACCTGCCTTTCGAGCAGGGGCCGGGCTGGTACAGCAGCCACCATGTATGGGAGCAGCCCAACGATCCCATTCTCAGCGCCTGCAAGCGCCTGGGACTGCATAACAGCGAACGCAACCGCGTGCAGGTGATCTTTATCCCCGCGCAGCTTGACGGCAAAGACGGCTTTTTGAACATGCGCTACGAAGAAGTGCTGGCAGCCGCCGATTTGGGCGTCTTCCCATCCTGGTACGAGCCTTGGGGCTATACGCCGCACGAAAGCGCGGCCTTCAGCGTGCCGACCGCCACGACCGATCTTTCCGGCTTCGGCATCTGGGCCAAGGAATTGCAGCAAAGCCGCGGCGGGCACGGCGGCGTGACGGTGCTGCCCAGGCGCAACATCAGTTACGAAGAAACAGTGAAGGATTTGCGCAAGGTGCTGCTGGAGTACGCCACCTGCTCCGAGGATGTCCTGAACGTGCGCCGCAAGGCAGGCAGGACGCTGGCGCTGGGCAGTTCCTGGGAGAATTTCTTCCCGCTGTATATTGACGCCTATGCCAGGGCTCTGCGCAAAACCAATGAACGGGCCGCGTCAGCGGCGGAAGAAAGCGTGGCGCTGCGCCACGTGCTTACGGCAGCCGGGTCCACGACGCCGCTTTTGCGCTACTTGACGGCTGTGGCGGAACTGCCCGAGCCCATCGGGCGTTTGCGCGAATTGGCCAACAACCTGTGGTGGTCTTGGCATCCGGAGTCCTGGCCCCTGTTTGAACCCTTGGGGCCCAAGACCTGGGCAAAGACCGATCACAATCCCATCTACGCGATAGAACACGCTGATCCGGAAGTATTGCAGAGCCTGTCGCAAGACCCGAACTATCTGGCCCTGTACGGCAAGGTCATGGCCGCGTTCGACGCGTACATGGCCGAACCCTGCCCCATCAACGGGCCGCACATGAATCCGGAACGGCCGATTGCGTATTTTTCCACGGAATACGGCCTGCACGAATGCCTGACCATCTATTCCGGGGGCCTTGGCGTGCTTTCCGGCGACCATTTGAAATCGGCGAGCGATCTGAATCTGCCCTTTGTGGCGGTGGGGCTGCTCTACAAAAACGGCTATTTCAGGCAGTATATTGATAAAGACGGCCACCAGATCGCCAACTATCCCGCAAACAACTTCTCCATGCTGCCGGTCACTCCGCTGAAGGACGCCAACGGCAATCCGGTGACCGTCGAACTGGACATGCCCGGCCGCCAGCTTTATGCGCAGGCCTGGGTCGTGCATGTGGGGCGGGTATCCCTGTACTTGCTGGATACCGACATAGCCATGAACATTCCCGAAGATCGCGGCATAACCGCGCGCCTGTACGAGGCTGACCGCGATGTGCGCCTGCGCCAGGAAATCCTCCTCGGCATCGGCGGAGTGCGCCTGCTGCGCAACCTCGGCCTGCGCGTGGCCGTGTACCATATCAACGAAGGGCATTCCGCCTTCATGGTGCTTGAGCGCATCCACGCGCTCATGGTGACCGTGGGGGTTTCGTATGCGGAAGCCAGCGAAATGGTGCGCTCCAATACGGTCTTTACCACCCATACCCCGGTTGACGCGGGCAATGAGCGCTTTGCCCCGGAACTTATCGAACGGTATTTCACCGGCTACGCCTCCGGCATGGGACTTTCCTGGCAGGAGTTCATGGGCCTTGGGCGTATTGATCCCAACAGCCGTGGTCCTTTTGAAATGACCGTGCTGGCCCTGAACTTCTCCTGCAAGGCCAACGGCGTCAGCCGCCTGCACGGACTCGTTTCCAGGCACATGTGGCGCAGCCTCTGGAAGGGTGTGCCTGTTTCCGAAGTGCCCATAGACTATGTGACCAACGGCATCCATGTGCCGTCCTATGTCGGCCCGGCCATGCGTCCCCTGCTTGACCGCCACCTGGGCGCGGCCTGGGAGCGGCAGCCGCCGGAGTCGCCCGTGTGGGACAAGGTGAATGCTATTCCGGATGAGGAGTTCTGGAATGCCAAACAGTCGCAGAAAAAAGCCCTGCTGGAAGTGTTGCGCGGCAATCTGTACGAGCACTGCCGCAAGTTCGGCCTGGGGGGCGAAGTGCGCCGGGCCATGCAGGCCGGTATTGTGGATGAGGCGCTGGTCATCGGCTTTGCCAGGCGTTTCGCGCCGTACAAGCGCGCGACCCTGATCTTCGCCGATCCGGATCGCCTTGCCAAGATACTGAACAATCCCGAGCAGCCGGTGATCCTGGTCTTTGCCGGCAAGTCCCATCCGGCGGATCAGGCGGGCATTGACCTCATCAGGGATGTCGTGGGCTATGTCAACGATCCGCGCTTCAGGGGCCGCCTCTTCTTTATCGAGGATTATTGCCTCGCTGTTTCGCGCGGTCTTTCGCAGGGCTGCGACGTATGGCTCAACAATCCCCGCCGGCCGTACGAGGCCAGCGGCACCAGCGGCCAGAAGCTGCCCGTGAACGGCGGACTGAACCTGAGCATCTCCGACGGCTGGTGGTGCGAGGGATACAGCGACGATGCCAACAATCACAACGGCTGGACTATAGGTCCTGTTGTGGGCGATCAATTGCCCACGGACGGCCATGCGGACTATTCCGATGCGGAATCCCTGTACACGCTGCTGGAAGACGAGGTCGTGCCGCTCTACTTTGAACGCCCCCACAGCTCCCTGCCGCACAGTTGGATCGCCATGGCGAAAAACTCCCTGCGCACGCTGACGGCGCAGTACAGCTCCGACCGCATGGTGCACGACTACTTTGAGAAAAGCTACCAGCATGCCAGCACCCGGCGCGACCGCGTCGGCAGCAAGGAACAGGCGCTGGCCCGCCACCTGGCTGCCTGGAAGCAGGAAATTCCCAACCGCTTCGCCACCCTGCGGCTCTGCGACATCCAGGTCGTCGGCCTGGATGGCGGTTCCCTGGCATGCGGCCAGCCGCTTACCGTTCATGTGCGCATTGACCCCGGACAGATGCAACTGGACGAGATTCTTGCGCAGTTGGTTATCGGCGTCACGGAAGGCGGGGATTTCTCCGCTTCTCCGGAGGTGGTGCGTCTTGCGCCGCATCAGAAAGGCGACTCGCTTATCTTCTCCGGCACCTTTACCGCCGCGAAAAACGGCCGTTACGCCTACGGCATCCGGGTTATGCCCACCACCTCCGGCCTGGATGCGCCCTTGAGCAACCACCTGGTATTGTGGGGATAATAACCAAGGGAAGCTGACAACGGTACGGATCGCGCCTGTACGCAAAAAAAAGCGCCCGCTGCTCTCGGCGGGCGCTTTGCTTTTTCAACGGAGCATCTCTATCCCGTCACAAAGCCGAGGGCTTTGAGGCTTCTCGCCAATTTTTTCCAGGCGCCGGTGAGGAAGTCGGCTGTCCGGGTGCGGGGGTCGTACAGCACCTTGGCATCCAGATCCAGGCTGCAACGCCGGTCATAGTTGGCGTGCGAAACGCGCAGCAGGAACCGACCGTCTTTCAGCGCGCACACCTCTTCGACATAGACGGCATGCCCCACGCGCATGCGCGCGCTGGCCTGTTTCCCCAGCAGCATCACGCTGCCCGCAAGCGGAACCTGGGAGGTCAGGCCCTGCGCTCGTGCGCACGGCCACCAGGAAAGCGAGGTCGTATTGCCAAGGCGGCAGCTCATAAAACCGGAACGGCAGCGGGCATAGATCAGGCATTGGGGTTGGCAGCGCCCCCGTACAGTAATTTTTTTGGAGCTGTTTTTGGCTGTTTTGACGGTTTTTTTTCGGGGCGGTTCGTTGGCGGTCAGGGCTTGCATGGCGTCGCTATCCCGGTGGCAGGGTTCCCGGCAGATGTTGTTGTCGGCTTTTTTGCAGTGATCAATGGCGATCTCCCGCGCCTCGAGGAGATCCCTGATGTCTTCCGTCATGATGTCTGCGGCGCTTCGTTCCGGCGCCGGAGCGGGAAGCTCCTCTTCCTGCCTGACGGCGCAGGCGCTGAGGTTGAGAAGGGCGAGGAGGAGCAGGAGCGGCAAAAAAGGCGGGCGGATTGTCATGCTGGGATTACAGGCTTTCAGAGGGTTGCGCTCTAAAGTCTTTTTCCACGAACGAGGTGTACACTGAGTGGTAGCTAAGCTCCACCATGCCCACCGGCCCGTTGCGCTGTTTGCCGATGATGATTTCGGCGTCGCCCGCCAGGGGGCGTTCGGAGGGCTTTGGGTATTTGTACAGGTCGTCGCGGTAGATGAAGAGGATGACGTCGGCATCCTGCTCGATGGCGCCGGATTCGCGCAAGTCTGAAAGCATGGGGCGTTTGTCGCTGCGTTTTTCGACTTCGCGGTTGAGCTGGGAAAGGGCGACGACCGGGATATTGATTTCCTTGGCCAGGGCCTTGAGCGATCGGGAGATGTCGGAAATTTCGAGTTCGCGGGAATCCGTGCGGCGGTTGGTGCGCATGAGCTGCAAATAATCCACGAGCACCAGGCCGATGTTGTGTTCCGCTTTGATCCGGCGGCAACGGGCGCGCAGTTCCAGGGTGGAGAGGGCAGCGGTGTCGTCAATGAAAAGCGGGGCATTGCTTAAATCCGTCGCGGCGTGCTGCAGATACACCCAGTCCTCGTCGGTCAAGGTGGCGGGGCGGCGCAGGCGCGAAGCGTCCACGCGCGCCCTGGCGGCCAGCATGCGCATCATCAGTTGTTCCATGGACATTTCCAAAGAGAAGACGCAGACCGGGATTTTTTCATCCACGGCCGCATGCATGGCCATGTTCAGGGCAAAGGCCGTCTTGCCCATGGAAGGGCGCGCCGCCACGATAATCAGGTCCGAAGGCTGGAGCCCGGCGGTCAGGCGATCCAGGTTGCGGTAGCCTGTGGACACGCCGGTTACTTCTTCGTGGCTTTCCGCGAGTTTGGTCAGGCGATCGAAGACCTTCTCGGTCAAATTTTTGCTGGAGATGACGTCTGCGCCCGTTGTGCGCTGCGAGACGGCGAAAATGCTCTGCTCCGATTCGTCCAGCAGTTCGCCTACCTCGCGCGAGGCGTCGTAGCAATTGCTGATGATGCCAGAACAGGCGGCTATAAGCTGGCGTTGCAGGCCCTTGTCGCGGACGATGGCTGCGTAATGCCTGGCATTCGCCCCGGACACGACGGCTTCGGCCAGTTCGGCCAGAAAAACGGCGCCGCCGACCTCTTCGAGCAGGGCGTGCGCCTTTAAGTGCTCGCTGACAGTGACGATGTCAATGGGGGCGGACTTGCGGTACAGTTCCAGAAAAGCGCCGTAGAGAATCTGGTGGGCGGGCAGGTAAAAGTCGTCCTTGTGCAGCATGTCCGCGATGCTGTGCATGACGTCGGGCTTGAGGAACACGCCGGCAAGCACGGCCTGTTCCGCTTCCACGCTGTGCGGGGGGACGCGGCGCAACAGATCGCCGGAAGCGCGTTCCACCGCGCGCTCCGTGCGCGTCATGGCGCCCCCGGGGGCGCCGGGGGCGTTTTCGTTGCCGCTAGGCGGATTCGGACTGTTCCGCTTGGTCTGTGCTGGCATCAGGCTCGGCCTTGGCTTCAGGTTCGGCGTGATGGCCTTCGGGCACTACCATGACATTCAGCGTGGCCGTGACGTCGGCGTGCAGGCGCACCCGAACGGGATGTTCGCCCACAGTGCGGATGGGCGCGTCAAGCAGGATGCGGCGGCGGTCAACTTCCAAACCGGCGGCGTACAGGCTGTCGCAGATAAGGGAGTTGGTGACGGAGCCGTAGAGTTTGTCGTTTTCACCCACGCGCATTGCAATGCGCACCACGTAGCCGTCAAGCCTGGAGGCCATGCCCGCGGCGGAGGCGCGCAGGGCGTCCATTTTGGCTTGCAGCTTTTTGCGTTCCAGTTCAAAGACCTTCAGGTTGGCCGGGGAGGCGGGCATGGCGAACCCTTGGGGCAGCAGGTAGTTGCGCCCGTATCCGTTCTTGACCGTGACCACATCGCCAAGGCTGCCCAGATTTTCCACATCGGCCCGGAGTATGACTTTCATTTCCAAGCCTCCTTAGATCATGCTCTTTTTCTTGACATCGCTGGCATGCGTTGCCGTGTAGATCAGCAGGGCCATCTGGCGGGCGCGTTTGATTTCGCGGGTCAGGTGGCGCTGGTGCTGCGCGCAGGTGCCGGTGATGCGGCGGGCGATGATCTTGCCGCGTTCGGTGATGAAGTCGCGCAGGATATCCGGACGCTTGTAATCCAGGGGCAAATCCTTGTCCGAACAGAAGCGGCAGAATTTGCGGCGGGGAGCAAATTTTTTCTTGAAAGCCATTACGCGTTCTCCTCTTCCGGCTGGTCGCCCAGTTGCACGGTCATGAACTTGAAAACGCCGTCCGAAATGCGGATATTGCGTTCAAGTTCCGCAACAGCGGCCCCCGGGGCCGCGTACTCCAGGCGCACGTAGTAGCCGCGCATCTGTTTGCGCACCGGGTAGGCAAGATCGCGCATGCCCCAGTGGTCGGCAACGATGATGCGGCCCTGTTCGCGCTCCAGCACGCCCGTGAGGTTCCCAAGCAGGGTCTCGCGAGCCTCTGCGGCCAGCTCCGGAGAAAGGAGCAGCAGGGTCTCGAATTTTCTCATCTGGGTTCTCCTTATGGACAGTATGGCCCGCGCCGCCCGGCGCGAGCAAGGACCCACCTATATAGAGCGGGTTTGGGCCGGTGTCAAGCAAGATGGAGGCGTGTGTTGCGTCCAAGAAGGCAGAGCACCTCGTAGCTGATCGTGCCCCAGGCGTCCGCAAGCTCGTGGATGGTTATGGCATTGGGATCAGGACCGCCGAGTAGCCAGGCCGTATCGCCGTTTTGCGCGTCCGGCGTTGCGCCGAGATCGACAAAGATCATGTCCATGCACACCCGGCCAAGCACGGCAACGCGCTTGCCGCGCAGCATGAACTGCCCGCTCAGGGATCGCGCGTGCCCGTCCGCGTAGCCGATGCCGACGATCCCTATGCGCATGTCGCGCGGCGCGGTGAACGCGCGGGCGTAGCCCACGCTCTCCCCGGCCTGGATGTGGCGGATTTGCAGGATGGGCGCGCCCACCTCCATGGCGCATTCAAATTCCGCCCCGATTGCCGCGCGCTGTGTGCCGTGAAAGGGGTTGCCGCCGTAGAGGGCGATGCCGGGGCGAACCAGGTCAAAGGCCGCCGCAGGGTGGCCGAGCGCGCCGGCGGAGTTGGCCAGTGAGGCGCGCAACGCGGGAAAGCGGCGCATTTGCTCCACAATGGCGGTGAATGCGTGTATTTGCTGCTGGGTGTAAGCGTCCTGCTCGGGCGTATCGGCAACGGACAGATGCGACATGCACAGCACCGGTTGCAGGCCCGGCAGGGAAGCCAGCCTGTCGATCACCGAGGGCGCGTCTTCGGGGGCGAAGCCCAGGCGGGCCATGCCGGTATTCCATTTCACGGCGATGCGCAGCGGACGATCGGGGCTGCCGTGCGCCGCTGCCAGTTCCAGGCCGCCTTGGTCATACACGAGGGGCACGATCTCCGCTGCCGCTGCCTGCGCCATGTCTTCGGGCGTGGGAGCGCCGAGCAGGGCGAGGCGGAAAGCGCCGTCGTTCGCGGGATTGCCTAGGCCTTCCGCGTGCAGGCACAGGGCCTCGGACACGGTTCCCACGGCAAAGGATCGCGCGCCGCACCGGGCCAGGGTTCGGGCGACCGGCAGCAGGCCGTGGCCGTAGGCGTCGGACTTGACGACAGGGATAAGCCGTTCCGCCGGGCCCAGGCGTTGAAAATTCCGCTCGATGCGATCCAGGTGGATGTGGGCGCGGCAG
>Ga0082212_10007144_pt1 | contig 14848 bp, 12 predicted proteins | sample TergutNt197P3_FD_71548 | JGI IMG/M metagenome (GOLD analysis project Ga0082212, IMG submission 71548) | Neocapritermes taracua P3 segment gut microbial communities from Petit-Saut dam, French Guiana - Nt197 P3 | ecosystem: Host-associated > Arthropoda: Insects > Digestive system > Gut ... | reverse complement strand
TTTCAGGGAGGTTTAAAAATTTACCCGACATAGATGCGGCATTCCACTCCAACCACGAGTAGCGCGATTGACGCCCTACGGAATTGGTTATGACTTCCAGCGTTTTTGAGCGTTCGCGAACACCCACCGTCATTCCGCTTTTTACTTGAAATGAAGGTATGCTCACCACTTCGCCATTGACCACAATGTGACGGTGTGTCACTAACTGGCGGGCTGCGGCACGGGTGGGCGCAATTCCGAGACGGAATACCACGTTATCCAACCGCGATTCGAGCAGTTGCAATAATACTTCGCCGGTAATGCCGTGACTGCGGTGTGCCTTGTCGAACAAATTGGCAAACTGGCGTTCCAGTACGCCGTAAGTATATTTCGCCTTTTGCTTTTCTTTCAACTGGATACCATATTCCGACGTTTTCCTGCGATTTTTAGCGCCGCCATGTTGTCCCGGAGGATAAGGTTTGCGTTCGTATGATTTATCGAAACCAAAGATGGTTTCACCGAATTTTCTTGATATTTTAGTTCTTGGGCCGGTATATCTTGCCATTGTTTATTTTTAATTTTTTATTTTTGATTACTACTAAAATTGAAAATTACTAAACTCTTCTGCGTTTGGCAGGACGACAACCATTGTGTGGCAACGGTGTAACATCCATGATTTCGGTTACTTCGATACCTGCGCCATGAATGGTACGGATAGCCGATTCGCGACCTGCTCCCGGGCCTTTCACAAAAACCTTCACTTTACGTAAACCTAAATCGTATGCTACTTTTGCACAATCGGCGGCAGCGGTTTGCGCCGCATAAGGGGTGTTCTTCTTCGAGCCTTTGAATCCCATCTTGCCTGCTGACGACCACGAGATCACCTGACCCGTGTTGTTGGCCAACGTTACAATGATGTTGTTGAACGACGCGCTGATATGCGCCTGTCCCATTGATTCTACTTTTACAACTTTTTTCTTGGTTGCTGCTGATGACTTTTTTGCCATGATTCCTTTATCTTTCTAAACTATTTATTTGGTCGCTTTCTTTTTGTTTGCAACGGTTTTCTTTCTCCCCTTACGTGTACGGGCGTTGTTCTTGGTACTTTGTCCACGAACGGGAAGACCGATACGGTGACGGACGCCACGGTAACACCCGATGTCCATCAATCGCTTGATATTCAACTGTACCATCGAACGAAGTTCGCCTTCCACTTTAAAATCTTCGTTCAGGATGTTACGGATCTTTGCCAAATCCTCATCATCCCAATCCTGTACCTTTTTGTCGAAATCTATTCCGGCGGTACTTAATATTTTACGTGCAGAGTTTCGTCCAATACCATATATATAGGTCAAACCTATTTCTCCGCGTTTGTTTTTCGGTAAATCAACACCAACAATTCTTGCCATATTTAATAAATTATATTATCCTTGACGTTGTTTATACTTAGGATTCTTTTTATTAATCACATACAGACGCCCCTTGCGCCTGACGATTTTACACTCTTCGCTTCTTTTTTTGATAGATGCTCTAACTTTCATTGTCTATTCCTTGATAATAACATTTTTGCCTTTAGAAAACGGAGCGCAAAGGTACGGACTTTTTACAAAAAAACAAGAAAAATGATTTTTTTTTTTAATTATTCAGTTTATTTTTAGAAACAGCCTCAATTTATTTTTCTTTTTCCAAAAAAAAATGGGAACTTTGTCGTCGCAAAAATTAAAAAATACAATCATAAATATGAAGTACGAAATCCGTTATGCGTCGCATCCGGCGGATGCGAAAAATTACGATACCAAAAGGCTTCGCGAAGAATATTTGGTGGAGCGCGTGTTCGTAGAAGATGATATCAGTTTGGTGTATACTATGTACGATCGTTTGATCGTGGGTGGCGCTTTTCCTGCCACTAAACCATTAACGCTGGAAACTATTGATCCGCTGAAAGCGCCGAATTTTCTTCATCGTCGCGAACTTGGTATCATCAATGTGGGTGGCGCAGGAAAGGTAAAGGTTGGCCATGAGGAATACGTTCTCGAACACAAGGAAGCCCTGTATGTGGGTTGTGGCGATCACCAGGTCGTTTTTTCGAGCGATGATGCCGCACAACCTGCTAAATTTTACCTCAATTCGTCACCCGCTCATCAATCTTTTCCTACGCGCAAGGTAACCAAAGCCGATGCGGTGATACTCGATCTGGGATCGTTAGAAACATCGAACGCACGCCGTATCAACCGGATGCTGGTGCGTGAAGTGATTGAAACCTGCCAGTTGCAGATGGGTATGACCGAACTGCAACCGGGTAGCGTGTGGAACACCATGCCGGCGCATACGCACTCACGTCGTATGGAGGCATATTTTTATTTTGAAGTACCGCAGGGACAGGCTATTTGCCATTTTATGGGACAACCCGACGAAACACGCCACATTTGGATGAAGAACGAACAGGCGGTGATTTCGCCCGTATGGTCGATCCATTCGGCTGCCGGTACCAATAATTATACCTTCATTTGGGGTATGGCAGGCGAAAATCTCGACTATAACGACATGGATACCGTTCCGCCCGACGGACTTTTATAATTGAGAATTGAGAATGAGAGCTATATATTGTCTTGTTGTTGTCGTTGTGGCTGTGGCGGCCTGTAATAAGGACGACAATCCCGGTCCGTACCTACCGGTAACGCTTCCGAAGATCAATCGGTTGGATTTGATCAACGGGAACGATTCTACCATATATATATATAATGCCAACATGGTGTTGACTTCGGGAAGAGACAATACAATGACGGGCATTAAGGGGTACGAGTGGTTTACGATGGAATATGCCGATGAAGCATGTCAACAGTTGTCGGGCGCACTGTACAAAGTGGCGAATGATCCTTCGGCGCACATGACCGAGCGGCAAGTGACTTATGCGCGTAACAACCGTAATATGCTGGCAACGGTAACCCGCGAAGAATGGGCTTCTAAATCGTTTTCTTTCTCCTACGACGATCAGTATCGTCTCACACAGTTGACACTTAACGAATCGGGCGCCATTAACCGTTATACCATCGCTTATGACAACAGATCGAATGTTTCTTCAATTGAAATTTACAGAAAAGTTTCGGATGTAGAAGGGAATGTAAAACAGGAATTTAGCGGGTATGACAATCATCTCAATCCATTCCGCTTTTTGGCAAACGTTTTTTACGCGCCTGTTTTTTCTTCTAACAACGGGGCTGTTTTCTTTAATAAAATGTCGTTATCGCTTGGATCACTTTTGTCTGTAAATAATCCCGGCAGCGTTATGTCATATATCAAAAACGGGAACGACTGGGAAGAAGACGGAAGTTTGGACTATGTTTACGAATACAGCCCTAATAATTACCCCGTCAGCATATCCGGCAACGGTTTATCATTAGAGATCAAATACCATTAAATCCAATCATCCCCATATTATATAAATGAATATTAAGAACGGACAATACGAAATTGACGGTATTCGTGTGACCGGTTTAGTCGAAAAATACGGTTCGCCGCTGTATATTTACGATACGGCAACCATCAGCAGGCAATACGAACGTTTGTGTAAGGCTTTCGAAAACACCCGCATGAAAATTCACTATGCCTGCAAAGCGCTCAACAACATCAGTATTATGCAATATATCTGCAAGTTGGGCGCCGGATTGGATACAGTTTCCATACAGGAAGTCATGCTTGGTATCAAAGCCGGTTTTGCTCCGAAAGATATCATCTTCACGCCCAGCTGCGTTGCTTTCGATGAATACGACGAAGCCATCCGTCTTGGCGTTCATGTGAGTATTGATAATCTTTCCATTCTGGAGCAAACAGGCGCAAAATACGGATCGAATGTTCCTGTAAGTATCCGTATCCAGCCGAACATCATGGGTGGTGGCCACGCGAAAATATCAACGGGACATGCCCTGTCGAAGTTCGGAATATCCACAGACCGCCTGCCCGATATTCTGCAGATCGTTCACAATCATCAAATGACGGTTAAAGGGTTGCACATACACACAGGGTCTGACATTCTCGATATAGACGTATTTTTGCAAGGCGCCGAAGTCGTGTTTCGTACCGCAGAACATTTCCCTGATCTGCAATTTCTTGATTTTGGGAGCGGATTCAAAGTTCCCTACAAACAGAATGATTACGCAACGGATGTTACATTGCTCGGTTCTACGCTTTCGCAAAGGTTCAATGATTTCAGCAGGGAATATGGACGCGAGTTGTCGCTGATTTTCGAGCCGGGTAAATTTTTAGTCAGTGAGGCGGGTTATCTGGCAGTGAAGGTCAACGTGCTGAAAGACGCTGAATCCATCGTTTTTGCAGGCGTCAACAGCGGTTTTAATCATCTGATACGGCCAATGTATTACGATGCATATCATCATATCATCAATATATCAAATCCCGAAGGATTACCGCAACCTTATACGGTAGTGGGTTACATCTGCGAAAACGATACTTTTGCAACAGACCGTAATATTGCTCGAATATCCCAAGGCGACGTTCTGGTATTCCTCAATGCAGGCGCTTATGCCATGACCATGGCCTCGAACTACAACGCGCGGCTGCGTCCTGCAGAAGTGATGATACATCAGGGAAAAGATCATCTTATCCGTCAGCGTGAAACGCTGGACGATTTGTTACACAATCAAATTATCCTCAATCTGTGAAACATATTGTATGAAAGTCAACTTCAACACCAAAGTTATCCTGCGGACATGCGCCATCTTGCTTATTCTCGTCCTTGCATGGTATTTTTTCAATCTGGTCATTTATATTTTTCTTGCCTTTATTTTTGCATTGATAGGTAAGCCCATTGCCAGAAAAATCAGTCAGATCAAAATATACAAGTTTGGTATACCGCGCTGGATAAGTACCTTGCTGACGATGGCGGTTTTTATCCTGTTTTTTACCATGATTTTATACTTCTTCGTACCTCTTCTGATACGCGAAGCACAGGTAATATCCGGTATCAATTATGATGCGCTGTCGCGCAATTTGAGCAATCTTCTTGACAATGTACAGGATTTTCTTTACAACAACCAACTGATTGAAGAACACGAAACTTTGGTCGGACTGATTACCGGCGAGGTCAAAAATTTCGCCAGCCTCACTAACTTTTCCAATTTACTGAGTGGGGTGGTTAGCGTTACCGGATCGTTTCTTATGGGCATATTTGCTGTGTTTTTTCTCACCTTCTTTTTCATCAAGGATGACGTGCGTATTGACAAAATAGCCCAACTGCTATTCAACGAACATCATGTTTTACGTCTCACCATAGTTTCCGAAAAAATTAATCAACTGCTTTCGCGTTATTTTATCGGACTGTTGATTGAGATTATTTCCATGATTACATTATTGTACATCGGGCTGGCCATTTTCGGGATTAAGGGAGCGTCGCTGATGGCATTTTTCGGAGGAATACTCAACGCGATACCTTATCTTGGTCCGCTCATCGGCCTGATATGTTCCTGTCTGTTCGGCATTATTGATTGTCTCAATATCAGCGATTATCAGGCAATTTCATCTACTTTTCCGGATGTTGCCGGAACGGTTGATTATCTCAGTATCAGCAATTATCAGGCAATCCCGTCCACTATGATGAAAATTGCCGGAACATTCATTGTTGCCAACCTGATTGACAATATTGTATTGCAACCGATCATTTACTCGCATAGCGTCAGGACACATCCGGTCGAAATCTTTCTGGTGATCATCATGGGCGGTTCGCTGGCCGGTGTTATGGGAATGTTGTTCGCCATTCCCGTTTACACCATCGTCCGTACCATTACCGTTGAACTTTTTAAGGACTGATTCAATTTGAAAGTTTCAGATAATTCAGAAAAAGAAACTCAACAACAAGGCCAGAGCGAACCCTGTCACCGAAATAATAGTTTCCATAACTGTCCACGATTGCAGTGTTTGTTTTTCGGTCATTCCGAGGTATTTACCTACTAACCAAAAACCGCTGTCGTTGACATGCGATGCTGTGGTGGCGCCTGCAGCAATAGAAATCACAATCAGCGCCTTATGCGGTTCGGACAGTGAAAACGACATCAACAACGGCGCTATAATTCCCGCTGAAGTGATCATGGCCACTGTGGCTGAGCCCTGCGATACGCGGATAAGTAAAGCCAGTATGTAAGCCAGCGCAATAGGCGGTAAAGCCGAGTGCGACATACTTTCGGCCAGACGAACGCCAATACCGCTGTCAACCAGCAACTGCTTGAAAACGCCGCCCGCGCCGGTAACCAATATGATCAATCCTGCCGGAGCCAATGCCTTGGTGCTGAGTTGCAGAATGGCGTCTTTCGTAAATCCTCGTTGATACCCCATCACATAAATCGCCAAAAAAGTGGCCATCAGTAAGGCGATGAACGGATGTCCGATAAATGCCAGTAACTGTATCCAGAAATTATCTTTCATACCATGCGCACCCGCCCATACGCCGGAAGCAGTATTGGCAAGGATCAATATCAGCGGAATGGCAATAATACCGGTAACCTGCCAGAAAGGAGGCAGGTTTTTCATGACTTTGTCGTCCGGCGTCTCAAATGTACGGGGAACTGTTACACGTATTTTTTTGCCGATATATTTTCCGAAAAGGGGACCGGCTACAAAAGCGACAGGAATACCGATGATCAATCCGAAGAGAATCACCCACCCCAAGTCTGCGCCGATGATTTCGGCTGTGGCAACAGGGCCGGGTGTAGGCGGAATAAAGGCATGTGTAACAGCCAACCCTGCCAGCAACGGAATAGCGAAATGCAGTAACGACTTATCAGAGGTTTTAGTCAAAGCATAGAGAACAGGCACCAAAATGATGAAACCTACATCGAGAAAAATAGGAATAGCGACGATAAACCCTGTAATGACTAAGGCATAAGGCGTATTTTCCTTACCGAATTTCTTCACTAAATAAAGTGCCAGCGATTGAGCGCCTCCCGACGATTCGAGCATCTGACCAAAGATAGCGCCAATCCCTACCACTGTGGCTACAAACCCAAGCGTAGAGCCCATGCCTTCGTTGATACCCTTGATAACAGATTCCATCGTCATCCCGGTAGCCAATCCCAGAAATACGGAAACAACCAACAGAGCAAGGAAAGCCTGTATTTTGAATTTCAACACCATCAATAGCAACAAACCGATGCTGGCAACTAAGATGACAATAAGTTCGATATTGGACATGATATATTTTTAAATAACTCAAATGATTTTTCAGATACAAAAATAGTAGAAAAAATAAAAAAAGATTATTTTTGCTGAAAAATATCAAATGAGCAAGACATTAGAACAAAAATTGTGTAACCGTTCTCTGGGGTATGCTTTCGTGAGGAACGTGTTTGTACGTCCGGCATTATATTTATATTACCGGAATGTGAATGTGACCGGCGCAAAAGATGTACCCGACGAGGGGCCGGTTATTTTCACGCCGAACCATCAAAACGCACTGATGGATGCCCTGGCGATTCTGTGTACCAAGGACCGGCAGCCTGTGTTTGTAGCACGTGCCGATATTTTTCAGAAACCGTTCATTATCGCCATACTGAATTTTCTTCGCATCCTGCCGATCTTTCGCAGACGCGACGGAGGCAGTTCGTCCGACAACAATCAGGAAACTTTCGATTTGATCCTGAAAGTGCTGCACAGCCAACAAGCCGTTGGCATCATGCCTGAAGGAGTGCATAGCAAATTCAAGCGTTTGAACACGCTTCAGAAAGGGATTTTCAGGATGGCCATGCAGGCACAGGCGGGGTATGGCAACACGCGGATGGTTAAAATCGTTCCCGTAGGCGTTGAATACACCGATACCAGAAAATTTAGGAGCGATGTGCTGGTTCGGTATGGTCAGGCGATCGAACTGTCCGACTTTTATGATCAGTATAGCGAAAATCCTGCACGGGCATTCAGACAGATGCAGGACGTACTGTCGGAAAAAATGAAGGAAATAATGATTCACATTCCCAATGATCAATATTACGGCGAGATTGAACGTCTTCGCGTATTTTATCAAAAGCAGGCCGCCGGGCATCTTGGTTTGGATAGCCGCAAAGCAGAAGACCGTTTTCAGGCACAGCAAAAAATCATCGCTGCGTTACAGGAATATGACCGGACGAACCCTGATGAAATGTCCGCTCTGTGCCTTGCAACTAAAAACTACCTTGACATCATCGAAAGACACAATTTCCGCGATTGGGTCGTCGAGCGTCAGCCATATTCGCTGATGGGCTTGCTGGGACGGAGTATATGGACGCTTGCCGGTCTCCCTTTCTGCTTGCTGGGCATGTTGTTGAATTATGCGCCCTACCAGCTGTCGTCTATTGCTTCACGCAAAATAAAAGACCCGCAGTTCATCAGTTCAGTACAATATGTAACAGGAATGGCGCTTTTTCCGGTCTATCATTTGATCATGGCCGTACTGCTTGTGATTTTTGTACCCTGTATCTGGGGCAAGATCATCATGCCGTTGCTGATCATCCCTCTGGGAATATTTGCATACAGGTATTATCTTGCGATTAAAAAACTCGGCGCCCGTTTTCGCTTCTGGTCAGGTAAACGGAACAAAAACCCGGAAATACTTGAAGCCATCGAACTGCGAAAAAGTATCTTCGGGAAAATGGAACAACTGTTCATGAATGAATAATGCCTCGCAATGATACAGAAGCTGTTATTTTTTCGTGGTGATGACGATCGCTCCGTTTTGGGCTTTTTCGCCATACAATGCGACGGCTGATGGACCTTTAAGAACTGTTATTGTTTCAACGCTTTCCGGAGGAATGTTTTTTAAATCATCCGATTCGACTCCATCAATAACGATTAAATGAGTATCACCTTTTAGAGGAGCATCAACTTTTTCCGGTTGATGACGTTTTGTGGTGATGACGATCACTCCGTTTTTGCCTTTTTCGCCATAAGCGGCTGTGGCTTTGGAGTCTTTGAGAACTGTTATTGATTCAATGCTGTCAGGAGAAATAGTAATATTTTTTGAATCACCTGTCCATTCTATTCCATCAACAACAAATAAAGGTGTTTGTAGTTGATTATGCTTTATTTGTGCATGAACAGTGTTTCCAACACACGTTGCAGCAATGACAATCATAGCCATTACTTTACCAAAATTTGATTTTAACATTTATATATACCCTGATTCGTGCCGGGCGCAACTTCTAAATGATTATTTTTCTTTGTCATTTTTTCAGAAATTTATGCTGATGAAAATTTAACAGTACAAAGATATGTTTTTTTTCAATCATATTTCTTTTATTAAAAAATATTTTCTTTTTTCAAAGAAAATGGATTACTTTGCGGCTGGATCATATAACACCGTTGATTCGCATATTCAATAAGTAAACTGTCCGACAGATGAAAATTTTATATTATTTAATCCCGTTTGTGCTGTTATCGGCGATAACGATCGGGGAAATACAGGCGCAAAACCAGAATGTTCCCGCATCAGTGCAGGAGACGAAACGGGGCAGAAAAGAACGTGAAAAACCCGAACGTTCGTTGGTCAAGAAAAAACCTGTTCCGGCGAGGGACATCAAGACAAACGGTAACTGGATTGATTTCGCCGTTGCCTTTGACGATGAGCAAAAGGGAACATCCATGAGCAACCCTGTTGAGATTGCATCGGCCGGGCATCTGGCCTATCTGGCGCAACAGGTCAACGACGGCAATAACTATGCCGGCAAGTACTTTATACTCACGGCTGATATTTATCTCCACGGGCACGAATGGATTCCTATTGGCTTGTTTGGCGATGACTACGATGATCATTCTTCCCGCTTCTGCGGAAACCTGAATGGCAATGGACACAAAATAATGAAAATGGCCATCACTAAGGGAGGCGATTATTCGGGACTGTTTGGCGTTTGCGGCGCAGGCTCGTATATCGAACGACTGCATATTGATGACTGTTATGTCAGAGGCAAAATGATGGTTGGCGGACTGGCAGGCGAAGTGATCAACGGATCCGTTTCGGGATGCACGGTTACCGGCCATGTGATCGCTTCCAATGAATGTGTCGGCGGCGTCGCAGGCGCCAACAACGGAACGCTGATCAACTGTCAGTCATCGGCTACCGTGTTCGGTAACAGCAACGATACGGGCGGTCTTGCGGGCGCAAGCGGCGACAGGATGCTGGGCGTGGTGGAGAACTGTAAAGCCTTCGGAACAGTCACCGGCTACTGGAATGTGGGTGGATTAGTGGGACGCAACAATGGCGTGATCAGCAACAGTCAGGCTTCGGGCGATGTCGTTGGCGAAGACTGGATTGGCGGATTGATCGGCTGGACGGACAAAGGAATGGTTACTTCCTGTCATGCGTCGGGCGACGTGAGAGGGTATTATGACGTCGGCGGACTGGTGGGTTTTAACGGGTACATGAACAGCACGGTACAAATCAGTAACTGTCATGCTACCGGCAGAGTAACGGGCGTCGGTTCGGGGAGTAACTGTATCGGCGGATTAGTGGGATATTCCGGCGGTATCGTCGCCGAGTGTTCTGCAACGGGCGTTGTGGACGGTGAAGAATCCATCGGCGGATTAATTGGCGAACATGGCGGTAAAACCATCAACAGCCATGCTTCCGGTCTTGTAAGGGGCGGTTACGACGTCGGCGGGCTGATTGGTTTTAACGGATTTACCGGCAGTCCGGCTTATGTTGAAAATTGTTATTCATCGGGTATGGTAACCGGGTACAAAACCGGTAATTATGGTATCGGCGGATTAACAGGCTATTCCGGTGGTACGATTACCCGCTGCTACACCACAGGAGCTGTTACGGGCATAGATGCTGTCGGCGGGTTGGTGGGCGAACAGTCGGGAACGGTTACCAACTGTTATGCTACCGGTACCGTCACGGCAAAAGTAACAGCAGGCGGGCTGGCAGGCTGGAATTGGGGAAAAATCATCTGCTGTTATGCCACGGGCTTTGTGAACTGCGACGGCGTTGCCGGCGGGTTTATAGGACAAAATCAGGATAAGGATGCTGTGGTAAGAAACAGTTATTACGACTGGAAAAGTACGAAACAGCCGAAAGGAATCGGACAGAATAACAATGAACGTAGCAGTCTGGTAAAACCGAAAGCAAGCGAAGAATTACAAGACGGCGCTTTTCCCGACGGGTTTGAAGCATCCGTGTGGGAGACTGCCAAAGGTCAATACCCCAAGCTAAGAGCATTTCATGCCAAATTGGAAAATATATGATGGAGCATACGCTTATCCGGAAAATAAAAGATGTACAGTCGGCGAAGAATGCGGTGATCATGGCCCATTATTATCAGGAGCCGGAGATACAGGATTTGGCCGATTTTGTGGGCGACAGTCTGGCGCTGGCTCAGAAAGCCGTTGAAACGTCGGCTGACGTAATCGTGTTGGCCGGAGTTAATTTTATGGCTGAAACAGCAAAAATTCTCAATCCGTCCAAAAAAGTATTGCTTCCCGATCCCGAAGCGGGCTGTTCGCTGGCCGATTCGTGTCCTGCCGGTCAATTCGAAGCCTTTGTCAAGGCGCATCCCGGGCATACCGTTATTACATACGTCAACACAACGGCGGCTGTCAAAGCGCTTTCCGACATTGCGTGCACCTCGTCCAATGCCGTGCAGATTGTAGCGTCGCTACCCGAACATGAAAAAATCATTTTCGGCCCCGACCGTAATCTGGGCAATTATATCAAAAGCCTGACACATCGCGACATGCTGGTTTGGGACGGCGCCTGCCACGTGCATGAGGAATTTTCGCTCGAAAAAATACTCGAACTGAAAAAGACGCACCCGGAGGCAAAGATACTGGCGCATCCCGAATGTCCGAAACCTGTGCTGATTGTGGCCGATCACATCGGCTCAACGGCGGCTTTGCTCCACTTTTCGAAAACCGATACTGCACGGGAATATATAGTGGCTACCGAATCGGGAATCCTTCACCGGATGCAGAAAGAAAGTCCGCACAAACTGTTCATTCCTGCGCCGCCCAGGGATTCAACCTGCGCCTGCAACAACTGCCGGTACATGAAGATGGTCACGCTCCAAAAGATATACGATTGTCTCTGTAACGAAAGCAATGAGGTCATCCTCGACGAAGCGTTGCGTACAAAAGCCGAAAAGCCGATTCGCCGGATGCTCGAAATTTCAAATCAATTGGGGCTGGTTTAAGGATCATGTCATCATTACCTTCCTATCAAAAAATCTGGAAAATTTCCGGGCCTATCATGATCGGTTTGCTTGCCGAAAATCTCGTAGGCGTTATTGATACCGTGTTTTTAGGTCATGTTGGCGAATTGGAACTGGCTTCTTCTGCCATAGCCGGTACGTTTTACATTATTCTGTTTGTTGTGGGAATGGGATTTGGTACAGGAACACAAATATTAATCGCACGGCGCAACGGCGAAAAAAAATACGAAAAAATCGGTGGAATTTTTGAAAACAGCCTCTATTTCATTTGTATTTTCTCTACGGCAGTCATCATTCTTTCCTTTCTTTTCTCAAAAAAGATACTGGGCTTGATGTTGGGCTCGGAAGATATTGTGAATGCCTCCGTGCGCTACCTGAATATCCGCATTTTCACCCTGTTTTTCTCTTTGGGGTGCGTGATCATGCGCTCGTTTTTTGTGGGTATACAACGCACAAAATATATCGGACTTGGCGCGTTTATCGTTGCCGGAACGAATCTGATACTGGATTATATACTCATTTTCGGAAAATTGGGATTTCCGCCAATGGGTTTGGAAGGCGCGGCGTGGGCTTCTGTTTTTGCTGAAGTAGCCGGTTTGGTTTATTTTGTTTTGATCACAGTCAAAAAAATAGACCTTGATCAATATCTTCTGTTCAAATTTCGGAAACCTCAAATGCCCATCGTTTCTCAAACGATGAGTCTATCGGTTTTTACCATGCTGCAAAACCTGATATCTTTGAGCAGCTGGTTTTTATTTTTTGTCATCATTGAAAAAACCGGCGAGAATAATTTAGCGGCAAGTAATATCGTCCGGAGTTACTATATTCTCGTGCTTTGTCCCGTATGGGCGTATGGCTCTGCTGTGAGCACACTGGTCAGCAATGCCATCGGAGCAAAAGAAACTCACAATGTTTTTCGGATTATTCGAAGGGTGGCCGTCTTCGGTCTGGTCACTTCGGTCATTGCGTTTATTCCGGCGCTGGTATCTGCAAAAGGGATCATGTCGCTGTATACCGAAAATATGGAATTAGTGTACATCGGATTCAAAGCGCTTTATGTTGTCGGGATTGCCAATATCCTGTCATCTGCTGCATGGACGATATTCTCCGCCATTTCAGCCACGGGAAACACCATGATCGCACTCTTTGTAGAATCTTTTACGCTTGTTTGCTACCTCGCCTCGGTCTGTTTCTTCGCCTCAAAATTTCCCGACCGTATTGAAATCATCTGGTGCGCCGAAAATGTTTATCAGGCTTTACTCGGCTTGTTAAGCGTTTGGTATTTACGTACCAATCACTGGACGAAAAAGAAAATATGAAGATAACACAGGGCAAACGCATCTGATTTTAAAAAAAATAAGTTCAGGGAACTCTCCCAATCATCCAGGGAACTCCCTAAGGAACGGAAAATAACCTTTTCAGCATCAAAATTTATGCCTCACTGATTTGATCGAAAAACTTTTTTACAAACTGTGTTTTGTTCATATTAACAGGACTTATGCTTCTCTCGATAGTTACATTAGCGTAAGTTTTTTATACATTCCGTTGACAGCCATTAGCACGTATAATTTTTATGCGTTTGTGTGTAATTTGAAAATTTTATGCTTACTTTGCGGGGTATTTTTTAAAAAGTAAAATCAAAAATTGTATGAATACCATTAAATTTTCTTTAGTAACTTTAGCGCTGCTGCTTTCATGCAGCGCAGCGCAAGCACAATTCGGCAAGAAACTGGGCGACGCCGTGAAGAAAAGCGCCGAGAATACCACCATCCGCAAGGCGGAACAAAAAACCGACGAAGCAGTAAGTAAAGGCATCGACAAAGCCACCGATCCCAACACCTACAAGGGCGACGAGAAGGACAACCAGCCGCAGCAGCAGGCGGAAACACCCGCTAACAGCAGTAATACAAATATTGTACCGGCCTCGACGCCGGCAGCCAGCGAAACGCCGGCAGCAGCGCCTGCACAAACTCAGACACAAGGCGCAAAAGCCGCAGAAATGGCGTATGCCAAATCCGACTTTGTGTCGGGCGACGAGGTCATGTTCGACGACCAGCTCGTGGGCGAAAAGATGGGCGAATTTCCCTCGCAATGGGATTTGCTGGGGGGCAACGCGGAAATATCGAAAATTGACGGCGTAAATGTCATCTACATGGACAAGTCCACCACTATCGTTCCGCTGATGAAAAACCCCAAAAATTATTTGCCCGAAAGTTATACCATCGAGTTCGATTTCTATATCGAAAAAGCACATCCCGGATATTGGAAAGTTGAGTTGATGAAACCCGATAGTAACTATGAAAATACGAGCAATATAGAACTCTGGTCTGCACCAGGTGCAGACCGAACTATTGAGGGGCGTTGGACAACAACAGGCAACGAAAATCGCCATTCGAGCAGTAAAGCAGATCTATCGGCGGTGGGATGGCACCGTATATCTATCTCGTTCAACCAACGTGCGCTGAAAGTCTATTTCGACGGAGTGCGAACAATGAATGCACCTAACGTGGCTCAGGCGGGATGGTTCAGAATATACGGCACCGAAAAACATTTTATCCGCGACATCCGTGTAGCCAAAGGCGCTGTTCCCTTGTACGACCGCATGATGAGCGACGGCAAATTCATCACTTACGGCATCACGTTTGATGTAGGCAAAAGCACGATCAAACCCGAAAGTATGGGCGAAATCA
>Ga0082212_10007143_pt1 | contig 14848 bp, 14 predicted proteins | sample TergutNt197P3_FD_71548 | JGI IMG/M metagenome (GOLD analysis project Ga0082212, IMG submission 71548) | Neocapritermes taracua P3 segment gut microbial communities from Petit-Saut dam, French Guiana - Nt197 P3 | ecosystem: Host-associated > Arthropoda: Insects > Digestive system > Gut ... | reverse complement strand
GTGCATTCGGCAACCGTCTTGGCGGCGGTACCAAAGGGTCTTCATGGTTTACTTGTGGAATAAGGTACGTAGTATCATTTAAATAGGGTAATAATGAAAACAGTATTTTTTTCTTCCTGAATCCAAATACACCCCTGAAATTCGGTTAATCTCATAATAAACGTTATCTTTGCAATTTGAAACAGAAAAAATATAAAATGAACGTAAAGATTGAGCAGAGTTGGAAAGAATGTCTGGCTGAAGAATTTGAAAAACCATACTTTAAACAATTAACGGATTTTGTGCGAGGTGAATATTCGACAGGCGCTGTATACCCTTCGGGACAATTTATTTTTAATGCTTTTAATTGCTGTCCATTTGAAAGTGTGAAAGTAGTTTTACTGGGTCAGGACCCGTATCATGAGCCCGGCCAGGCACATGGATTGTGTTTTTCTGTACGGGAGGGCGTACCGTTTCCTCCTTCGCTTGTCAATATTTTCAAGGAAGTTCAGTCTGATTTAGGAACCGCAGCGCCGAAAAACGGAGACCTTACCCGATGGGCAGATCAAGGGGTGTTGTTACTCAATGCCACTTTGACAGTGCGCGCTCATGCGGCCGGATCGCACCAGAATAAAGGATGGGAAACGTTTACGGATGCAATAATCAGCCGTTTGGCGACCCGGCGCGAACAACTTGTTTATATCTTATGGGGCGCCTACGCGCAACGTAAGGGTGCTATGATTGATACGAACAGAAATTTTGTTTTGCACTCGCCACATCCCTCGCCGTTATCGGCCAGTAGAGGTTTTTTTGGCAATAAACATTTCAGTAAAACAAATGACTATTTAATTTCAACAGGACAAACGCCGATCGTATGGTAATTAATAAATTATGAATTATGAATTTTAAATATCAGGAGCCGTTCCCTGTTGGGGAAGATATGACGGACTATTATTTACTTACAAAAGAGCATGTTTCGACAACCTTTTTTGAAGGGAAGGAGATACTGCGCGTGGAAGCGGAAGGATTGACGAAACTGGCAAAAACCGCTTTTCGGGATGTGTCATTCTTACTTGGAACAAAGCATCAGCAACAGGTAGCCGCCATTTTGTCGGATAAGGAAGCGAGCGAAAACGACAAGTTTGTTGCGCTCACGTTTTTACGTAATGCTGAAATATCGGCCAAAGGACAGTTGCCTTTTTGCCAGGATACGGGTACTGCCATTATCATGGGTAAGAAAGGGCAGCAGGTATGGACGGACGGAAATGATGAAGAAGCCCTATCGAAAGGGGTTTATTTGACTTATACGGAAGAGAATCTGCGTTATTCTCAAAACGTGCCGCTTACGATGTATGAAGAAAAAAATACAGGTTGCAACCTGCCGGCACAGATAGATTTGTATGCCACACAAGGTACTGAATATAAATTCTTTTGCATTGCCAAGGGGGGTGGTTCGGCCAATAAGACCTACCTGTTTCAGGAAACAAAAGCATTGTTGAATCGCGATACGCTTGTACCATTCTTAGTGGAAAAGATGAAAACACTGGGTACGGCTGCCTGTCCGCCATATCATATTGCCTTTGTGATTGGCGGCACATCGGCTGAGGTCAATCTGAAAACTGTCAAGTTAGCTTCAGCGCATTATTATGACAGTCTGCCTACGGCAGGGAATGACAGTGGACAGGCATTCAGGGATACCGAATTGGAAAAGACAGCGCTGGAAGAGGCGTACCGTATTGGACTGGGCGCTCAGTTCGGCGGTAAATATTTTGCGCATGATATCCGTATTGTACGCCTGCCCCGACATGGCGCTTCCTGTCCTGTCGGCATGGGTGTTTCCTGTTCAGCCGACCGTAATATCAGGGCGAAAATCAACAGGGAAGGTATCTGGATTGAGCAATTGGACCATAGCCCCGGGCGTTTCATACCGGAAGCGTTGCGTCAGACTGGCAAGGACGATGCTGTACGGATTGACTTGAATCAGCCCATGACAGCCTTATTGAAAGAATTGGATCAATATCCGGTATCAACGCGTTTGTCGTTAAACGGTACGATTATTGTCGGGCGCGATATGGCGCATGCCAGGTTGAAGGAGCGTATTGAAAAAGGTGAAGGATTACCTCAATTCCTGAAGGATCACCCGATCTATTATGCAGGCCCTGCAAAGACGCCGAAAGGACTGGCATCCGGTTCATTCGGTCCGACTACTGCCGGACGTATGGATTCGTATGTCGACCAGTTCCAGTCGCATGGAGGAAGTATGATCATGATTGCCAAGGGAAACCGTAGCAGGCAAGTGACGGATGCCTGCAGAAAACACGGCGGTTTTTATCTCGGAAGTATCGGCGGGCCTGCTGCGATTCTTGCGCTTGAGAATATCAAAAAGGTAGCATGTCTTGCCTATCCTGAACTGGGAATGGAAGCCATTTGGAAAATTGAAGTTGAAAATTTCCCTGCCTTTATTTTGGTCGACAACAAGGGAAATGATTTCTTTAGTAATTATAAATGATGAATTATTGATTATGAAAAGTTTGAAAATACCTTATGTGCCGACTTTGGACGGCTTGGCGTTACACGATGTGGCAGCAAAGATGGAGGCGGATGCCTTGCGTCAGTATGTTCGTTTTATTAATTGGAGTAAATATCCTTATAAGCCCATTGTCGCATTTGACATTGCACGTGGCGAAAAGGAACTGTATCTCCATTTTTTTGTGCGTGGTTTATCTTTACGTGCCATGGCGTCGGAAGACGGTGAACTTGTCTATCCGGACAGTTGTGTGGAGTTTTTTGTGCGACCGGAGAATGATTTGAATTATATCAATTTTGAATTTAATTGTATTGGCGTTTGTCTGGCTGGACGCGGTAATGGGCGTCATGGACGAATTCCATTTACAAAAGATGAATATAAAAAAATTCGCCGTTATTCGACGGTTCCTAAGGGATCATTTCCTGAGAAAACCGGTATTTATGCGTGGGAATTGACGGTAGCCATACCGTTTGATTTGATGGAGATTGATGCTTCCAATCTGCCCGAAAAGATAAGAGGTAATTTTTATAAATGTGCTGACGAAACTGCAAATCCGCATTATGTAACATGGAGTCCGATATTTCTGCCATCACCGGATTATCATTGTCCGGAGTATTTCGGAGAAATCTATTTTTAGTTAAAAGTTAAAAGTTAAAAGTTGACCGTTAACCACAAATCACAGGTTGTCAACGCCTGTAATATTTACAATTTCCAATTCAAAAACGAGCGTTGAATAACCGGGAATGGAGTTGCCGCTATCGGCTCGTCCATATCCTAACTGGTAAGGAACCCATATTTCCCATTTATCTCCCTTAACCATGTGTTGCAGCGCCGTTTTCCATCCGCTTACCACTCCCGCAACAGTGAAATGTGCCGGAGGGCCATTGTCGAAAAGCCGTTGGTCGAAAACGGTGCCTGCCTTAATGTTATAATCAGGGAAGTCAACGGCAAAGTACCCTTTGTAATAACAACTTACGCTGCTTGTATAGCGTATAGTGTCTGTTCCGTCGCCTGAATGAAGGACTTTATAGTAGATACTGCCTTCATTGCCGGGAGATGCCAATTCTTTATATTCAGGATTGGCTTTAATGGCGGAAAATGCTGTTATATTGGCAATCATCCACCTTTCCAAATGGTCGTCCTTATCTTTCTTGCAGGATGATATGCTAAAGATGACTATAGTAAAAATTTTTAGAAATAATCCGTATTTTTTCATTTTTATATTCTCTAATAACTAAACTCTAAACTCTAATAAATTACGCATATTCACTTTTTGAGCGATGATGCCGTGTAACTGGTCAATGGGTACGCGATCCTGTTCCATTGAATCGCGGTAGCGGATTGTTACGCAATGATCGATTATTGTATTATGATCGATGGTAATGCAGTAAGGCGTTCCTATTGCATCCTGGCGGCGGTAACGTTTGCCAATTGAATCTTTTTCATCGTACTGGCACCGGAAATCATAACGTAAGAGGTTCATGATCTCAAGCGCCTTTTCCGGTAATCCGTCTTTACGTACCAAAGGCAAAACGGCCAATTTCACCGGCGCCAGAGCGGCAGGCAATTTCAGAACGACCCGTGTTTCTCCGTCGGCCAGCGTTTCTTCGTAATAGGCGCCCAAAAGCAGACTCAGGAACATGCGATCTACGCCAATAGACGTTTCGATCACGTACGGAACGTAACTCTTATTGAGTTCGGGGTCGAAGTACTGTATTTTCTTTCCCGCGTATTTTTCGTGCTGCGACAGGTCGAAATCAGTTCGGCTGTGAATGCCTTCCACTTCCCTGAACCCGAAAGGCATTTCAAATTCAATGTCGGTAGCTGCATTGGCATAGTGCGCCAGTTTTTCGTGGTCGTGAAAACGGTACTTTTGATCGCCCATGCCCAACGCCCGGTGCCACCGCATACGAGTTTCTTTCCATGTGGCGAACCATTCCAGTTCTTCGCCGGGACGAACGAAGAACTGCATTTCCATCTGCTCAAATTCACGCATACGGAATACAAACTGGCGGGCTACGATCTCATTGCGGAATGCTTTTCCAATCTGTGCGATGCCAAACGGGATTCTCATCCGACCTGTCTTTTGTACATTGAGAAAGTTGATGAAAATGCCCTGCGCCGTTTCGGGACGAAGGTAAATTTTCATGGCGCCATCAGCGGTAGAACCCATTTCAGTGGCGAACATCAGGTTGAACTGGCGTACATCCGTCCAGTTGCGCGTACCGGAGATGGGGCAAACGACTTCGCAGTCAATAATGATTTGTCGCAATGTTTCCAGGTCGGAATCGTTCAGCGCTTTCACAAAACGGGCATGAACATTGTCGCGTTTCACCTGATTTTCGAGCACTCGGGGATTTGTCGCACGGAACTGTTGTTCGTCGAAAGCATCGCCGAATCGTCTGGCCGCTTTTTCAACCTCCCTATTTATCTTTTCATCGATTTTTGCGAGGTATTCTTCGATCAACACATCGGCACGGTAGCGCTTCTTGCTATCCCTGTTATCAATCAGCGGGTCGTTGAACGCATCGACATGACCGGAAGCCTTCCAAACAGTCGGGTGCATGAAAATAGCCGAATCGATGCCTACAATATTGTCATGTAGCAAAGTCATACTGTCCCACCAGTATTTTTTGATATTGTTCTTCAATTCTACACCGTTCTGGCCATAGTCGTAAACCGCTCCCAGTCCGTCGTAAATTTCAGACGACGGAAATACGAATCCGTATTCCTTACAATGTGAAACTAATTTCTTAAAAACATCATCCTGTTGTGCCATATATCATTTTTTGCTTTATAGTGCGGGGACAAAGATAGGAAGAATAATTGAAAATTGAAAATTGAGATTACCTAACGGGTGCATTTGGCTAAGGCCGATTTTCAAAAAAGTATGTATCCATTGATGAAAGACCGGGAAAATTGCTTAACTTTGTAACTTCAAAAAACAGGTTTTTTATAAATAATATCATATGAAAAAGCAAGCATCATTTGTATTGGTTATCTTCTATTTCTTCCTTTTTATGGTTGGAATAAATGGATGTCAAAATCAGGAGTCATCAGTCGGGGGCCAGCCTCCGGCAGTACCATCGAAAAAAGCATTGAACCGGCCTTTCGGGAAGCATGATGAGCAGGTATTTCGGCTGCCACCGCCGGTATTTCACCCCCAGACATGGTTCCATTATATTGGGGGAAATGTTGCAACAAAAGGAATTACAGCCGATCTGGAGGCCATTTCGGGTGCAGGGATCACAGGTATCCAACTGTTTCATGGACAGTTTGGCGGTCCATGGCCGGGCGTAATGCCACAGATAGCGTGTCTCAGCGATTTATGGGATGACGCCGTTCGATATACGGCTGAAGAATGTCGGCGATTAGGTCTACGTTTCACGATGCAAAACTGTCCGGGTTGGGCTATGTCGGGCGGACCGTGGATAGAGCCGTCTAATGCAATGCGTCACCTCGTGTGGAGCCGAACCGATGTGGAAGGCGGAGCAACAGACATTATTTTAACAAAACCGCAACCAAGCAATGAACCGTGGCGCGATTATCAAGACATTGCCGTACTTGCTTTTCCGACACCTCACGAAGATACCGGCGAGCCGCTCAGGCCTCAGTCTGTGAAGAGCAACCGGCCTGACTTGCCATGGACGAACTGGTTTGCAGGAATTCCGGCACGCAGAATCACGATTTCGCCTGTAACAGAAGAGGAACCTGTTTGGGTAGAAGTTACTTTTCCGCATGCAATTACAGTCCGTACGGTTGAATTTTCGAATGTCGAAGGATTTAATCATGCCATGTGTTATGAGCCGGGTGTGACGGTAACCGTGCAGGCAATTTTACCTGATGGCGCGACACGGAGCGTGCTTCATACCGCCTTACCACAGAGCAGTTGGCAGGACGACCAACCTATTTCGCTTGCCTGCGATGAGATAACAGGCGCATTGACCTATCGTATAACCATTGCGAATAAGTACAGTATGGCGCTTCGTTCGCTCCGACTGTTTTCGGCTGCCCGTAAGAACAATTGGGAATCTGAAGCAGGCTGGACCTTACGAAGTATCGTTCGCGAAAGTGATAATCCACAACAATCGCAGGCCGTTTTTCTTGATCCTGAACAAATCTATGATGTTACTTCAAGAGTAGACGGACAAGGAAATGTAAAAATGGAAATACCTCCGGGCAAATGGACCGTCCTGCGTATCGGACATGTGAATACAGGTCAGCGTAATGGCCCTGCTCCTCCTGAAGGAACGGGATGGGAATGTGACAAACTGTCAGAAGCAGGCCCTAATGCCCATTTTGCCGGATATATTGGTCGTCTTTCAGGCCAGAACGGGCCATTAGCTGACGGGCTATTGAACGGAATGCTTTTAGATAGTTGGGAATGTAAAACCCAAACCTGGACGTCAAACATGGAATCGGAGTTCAACCGTATATCCGGTTATGCGCTACGAAAATGGCTACCGGCGGTGTTCGGCTATGTAGTGGGCAACCACGAAACAACAGCGCGTTTTCTGCGCGACTGGCGTGCTACGATTGGCGATCTTTTCGCTAATAAGTTTTACGGTCACTTGGCCAGACTTGCAAAAGAAAATGGCCTAACTATATCATACGAGACAGCTGCAGGCGATATTTTCCCTGTTGACATACTTGAATATTACAAACACGCCGATGTGCCGATGTGCGAGTTCTGGCATCCCTTTTCAGAAGGATATGTCGGTTCGCTTAATTTTAAACCGATTAAGCCAACGGCATCCGCAGCGCGAATGTATGGCAAACCCCGTGTAGCCGCCGAAGCGTTCACTTCCTTCAACCTTACTTGGGACGAACATTGGGACATGCTGAAAGAAATAGCCAACATAAACTGTATCGAAGGAGTGTCGCACTTTGTGTTCCATACCTATACACATAATCCGAGAACTGATTTCCTCCCGCCAGGTACTTCCTTCGGTTCGAAAATCGGCACCCCTTTTCTGCGCGGACAGACATGGTGGAAGCATATGCCGGAATTTACCGATTATCTTTCGCGTTGCACATATATGCTTGAACGCGGCCATCCGGTTTCCGATGTACTCTGGTATCTCGGTGATGAAATCAATCACAAACCGGATCAGGAATATCCTTTCCCCGCAGGATACAAATATGATTACTGTAACCCAGACGTGCTTCTGAACAGGCTTTCGGTACAAGACGGGATGCTCGTTACTCCTGAAGGTATCCGTTATCGCGTAATGTGGATACCGGACAATCAGCGTATGCTGCCGCAGACACTGGAAAAAATATATGAGCTTGTACAAAATGGCGCAACCATCATCGGAGATGCTCCGCGCGGACTTGCCACCCTGTCGGGCGCTTCATCCGCTCAACAACGTTTTGATAATGCCGTAGCATCCATTTGGGGTAATAATCCGGGACGAAGTGTATATCAACTGGAAAAAGGTTTTGCCGTTACCGGAATGACGATTGACGAGGCATTGCAAGCATTGAAAATCAGACCTGACGTGACAGGTGGCAACGCCCTGTGGTCGCATCGCTGTATTGATGGCGCCGACTGGTATTACGTATGTTCTCCCAAAGGAACCGGTTTTACAGGAACGCTTGATTTCCGTAATGATAACGGAAAGGCGGAGATATGGGATCCTGTGACCGGCGAAATATCATCTGCTGAAGCGCGCCGTAACGGCGATTATACTTCTGTCACACTTGATCTGCCGCAGGCCGGTTCGTGTTTTGTCGTTTTTCGGGGGAAAGGCGGGATAACAAAAGCGGCTAATAGTATAAAATCACAGACATCCACTAAGATATCGCTTTCCACTCCATGGACGCTTACCTATCCGGAAGGATGGGGAGCGCCTTCCACGCTTCAACTTTCAACGTTGAAAGCATGGAAAGACTTGGATGTGCCGGAAGAAGCCAAAGCATTTTCGGGGACGGCCACTTACACCACTACATTCGATGCCGGTGTTTTCAGGAAAGGGATGCGTTTATTGCTTGATCTGGGTCGTGTGGACATGATTGCTGTTGTCGCGTTAAACGGTCAGCCGATACGAACATTGTGGACGCCTCCCTATCGCGTCGACCTGACGGATGCTGTAAAATCGGGTGTTAACACGTTAACTGTTGACGTGACCGGTACGTGGTTCAACCGACTTGTATACGATGCAGGCCAACCCGAAGAAAACCGTAAAACCTGGACGATCAGCGGCCCTTCAAAAAATGAGGAACTGAGAGAAAGCGGGCTGCTCGGACCTGTTACACTTACTGTACAGCAATAAAAAAATAGAATGATAAGATACTACGTATTAACGCTTTTCTTTTGTTGCGGACGGCTGTTTGCCCAAGATGCCGTAAGTAGACAATCGATCGACGGGCCGGTAGCCGATTATTTGCAGTTTGAAACGTATTCGCATGCCCGATTATCCTATAATAAGGTAGTCTATCCCGATGCTTCACTCCGGATGGACTTGTTCCGGGACGAGCTGATTGTAAAATCACCTGAAAACTATCACATCGTCCTGTTTCCTGAAAGTGTTGATTTTGTAGAAATACATGATTATCATATCATTTATTTTCAGTACTTATCCTTTACGGATGTATCACCGAATATGAAGCGAAAGGCATCAGGGAAATTAATGACATTCTTGTTGTAGACGGTATCATTACCGACGATGAATCTATTTTTACATTAAGCAGGAGTTCCACACTGTCGGATGACGATCCTGTATCGTAGTATTACATTGATAATGCCAGCGTTTTTGTGGAATGTGACGACGGGTTGCGTTTTAAAGCAATGGATTCAATACCCGACTTTTCCTCCCGAAACGGTCGGTATTTCATTCAGACAGGCAAATTGAATCGGGAACGAAAATACCGTCTGAAAATTGATACATTTCCTCATCTTTGTTGGGCATCGAACAACAATCGGGAAATAAAAGTCTGCTCTGCTGAATATACAGTTTTCAGTCGCATATTTGACATACTCACAGAAATTCAACCTTCAAACAGAAAACTGGAAGCATTGTATCGCATCAAAGTAAGGCAAAATGCAATTAGCAAACGGGCTTATGATTACTTTGTTAACATTAAAAAGAATTCCGACCAAACTGGCAGTCTGTTTGCGCCTGTACCGTCGGAATTAAGAGGAAATATTCTTTGTACGACCGATGCGGATAAGCCGGTAATAGGGTATGTGGACGTTTCCACTACGGCCCGGAGTCATCTGTACTTTATAATGCAGATGAAAAGTATCGTGTGGATGTAGAATCGCCGTTTATTTCAAGATTCGACCCGAAGCCCGCACCCGCCCTCCCTGTTGATTCTTCTGTTTTCGATCGGTTACTGGATCGAAGTGTTGCATTACAGCTATTTCATTATTTTGGAATTGACATTTTAGACGACCTTAACAATCCGGATCCTGTTTTCAAATTAACGCCTTCACAATCCTATATAATGGATGAATATACCCGATTTCCTACCATGCGAGAAGTTTTCATCGAATTTATTTCCAGCGCCCGGTTTCGTAACCGTAATGGTAAAGGAGTACCCATTGCCGATCACGCGATCATTTATCATTACGATCCGCTCGCTGTCGAAAGAATTAATATTTATAAAGGCCCGCACTATTTAAGCGGCATCCAGTTTGACGGTATCATTGAACTGATTACTTACCGGCGGCTTCATGAAAACCTTGACTTGAACAAATCTACCCAAATCATACCTTACGAAGGGCCTCAATCGCCGTGCAGTCTTCTCACACCCGATTATTCTGTCCAGGAAAATAGACTAAGCAGGAGACCCGACAGTCGGCATACTTTACTGTGGAAGCCATCGGTACAAACCGCCAGAAATTCATTAATCCATATTCCTTTCGACACTTCCGACCTTACCGGTGATTTTCAAGTAACCGTTGAAGGCATTACAAAAGACGGAAAAATCATTTATGAAACAGCGTTTTTTAGGGTTGAATAAGCAAACGGGATTATTTTGTTTTTCGTTTGGCTTATGTTATCTTTGTACCCTAAATTTTTATATATTTACGCATGAAAAGCAATATTCTTTTTTTAGTGATGATTTTTTTCTGTACGGACAATCAAACTGCTTTGGCGCAGTTTCCCCAGACAGAAATCAGTAATGGACTGATAACAGCCAAATTGTATTTACCTGACGCCTCGCAGGGATATTACCGTGGCAGTCGATTCGACTGGTCGGGCGTGATCCCCGAACTGAAGTATAATGGGCATGATTATTTTGGGCAATGGTTTCTTGACTACGATCCTAAACTTCACGACGCGATCTGCGGGCCTGTAGAAGAATTTTCGGAGATCAATTATGTTCAGGCACCTGTTGGCGGTGAATTCATTCGCATTGGCATTGGAGGCTTGCGTAAGGCTATCAACGGCAGGATCGAACATTTTGGTTATTACGAATTTTCCAATCCGGGCAAATGGAAGGTTAAAAAAGCGAAAGATTGTGTGACGTTTACACATCAATTGAAAGATGTCGCCGGATATTCGTATGTGTACGAGAAAAAAGTTCGTCTGCAAAAAGACAAACCGCAGATGGTGTTAGAACATACGCTGAAAAATACCGGGGAAAAGGCTATTCAGACAGATGTATATAACCATAACTTTTTTACAATCGACCATCAGCAGACAGGGCCTAACAGTGTCATAAAATTTACGTTTCCTGTGAGTGTAGCAACTGAAAGCCCTTTAGCAAAAATCAACGGACATCAAATTGAGTTCGTCCGTGAATTCACGCCACGTGAAACCGTTTATTTGGGTAACATTCAAGGACATACGAATAGTGTGAAAGATTATGATTTCCGCATTGAAAATACAAAGACCGGCGCCGGCGTAAGAATTACCTGCGACCGCCCTGTTTTAAAAATCATTTTTTGGTCATCACCCACAACACAGTGCCCTGAACCTTATATTGACATCAACGTCCAACCGGGAAAAACCTTTACTTGGACAATTACCTATGATTTTTATACGTTCGATTAATTATTAAATTCGTAATTATGCTGACCTATCTGATTATAGGTACTACCGTCATTATCTCTTTCATTTGTTTCGGTCGCCACGAGCTCGTCAATCGGTTCTCGTTCAACGCTTACGCCATTCTGAAAAGAAAAGAAATCCATCGTTTGGTTACCCATGGATTTATTCATGCCGACATGGCACATTTGTTTTTCAATATGTTTTCATTCTATTTTTTCGGCGTTTACATGGAATCAGTCTTTACCCAAATCGGATTTAGTCCATGGGGGTTTATCGGTTTGTATTTTGGAGGAATGATTTTCGCATCCTTATTCGACATGATAAAATACCGCGATAATGTTTATTATCAATCAATTGGCGCATCAGGAGCCGTTTCGGCCATCCTGTTTTCATCCATCATTTTTAATCCATGGGGTTCCATTTTACTTTTCGCCGTGATTCCTGTGCCTGGCATCATCTTCGGCGTATTGTATATTATTTATTGTCAATACATGGCAAAACGCGCTGCTGACAACGTCAATCACAACGCACATTTCTGGGGCGCTATTTTCGGACTGATATACCCCATCATCTTGAAGCCTTCGTTAATTTTTTTGTTTTTCAATCAATTAACAAAAGGATTTTGAATTAAATACCACAATTATGGTTATTACGGTCTGATGATTGTTCCGTCGTATCTCCTGACAGTCCAGCCCGGCGCCCTGTTATTGATAGGGAATTTGGCAGCTTCCTTTTCATCGATATCGACTCCAAGACCGGGCGCTTCATTGATATACATATAACCGTTTTTAGAGGTCGGACAGCCAGGAAATACGGCTCTTGAAGTGTCGGAGAAGTTATAACCTCCTTCCTGAATGCCAAAATTCCAAACGGCAAGGTCAATGTGAGCATTGGCTGCATGACCTATTGGCGACACGTCGCCGGGGCCATGCCAGGCCGTTCTGACATTGAACCATTCGCCCAGCCTTGCCACTTTCATGGCAGGCGTAATGCCGCCGATTTGTGAAATATGCAGTCGAATAAAATCAAAATAGTGGTTAACCATCGGATCAACAAACTCGTTGATGTTATTAAAGAGTTCTCCCATCGCAAAAGGAACGGTAGTGCTTTCTCTAAGCTGTTTCCACCAGTGGGTGTTTTCGGGCGAAAGAGGGTCTTCTATAAAAAACGGTCTGTACTGTTCCAGTTTGCGACATAAATGAATCACATCCATTGGCTGGTTTCGTTCGTGAATGTCATGCAGCAATTCCACTTCTTCCCCGCATGATTTACGTACCGCTTCGAATAGTTTGGGTACATTGCTCAGATAGGCAAATTCGTCCATATAGTTGTCTCTTTCACTGCCAAAACCTTCCACTTTGAAATCAGGCGTTCCCGGAGCAGAACCAACGCCACCATAGCCTCCTAACTGAATGCGTACATGACGAAACCCATCATTCATGTATCTTTTCACGTTGTCCACGACCTGTTCTATTGAACGGCCGCTTGCATGGGCGTAAAGCGGCACAGCAAAACGCGATTTGCCACCAAGAAGTTGATAAACAGGCATGCCTGCTCTTTTCCCTTTGATATCCCACAGGGCCTGGTCAAGGCCGCTGAGCGCATTATTCAGTACAGGCCCGTTTCGCCAGTACGAACTTACGTAGAATGCCTGCCACATATCTTCAATATTGTCTACATCGCGGCCTTCGCAAAACTCGTTCATGTATTTTTCAATGGCCGTGACAACCGGAAATGCGCGTTGTGTAAATGTGGCACAGCCAACGCCGTATAAGCCCGGTTCGGTTGTTTCTACCTTAACCACAATCAAATTTGAGCCTGAGGGTGCAGTTGCTATTGCTTTCACGTTCCTGATTTTTACCGGAGCCATCGCTTTTACGTAATTAGGCGCTTCGTAAGCAGTGGCAGCGTTCAGCCTATTAGCGGTTAGTCCCATTATTCCTGTAGCCGAACCTAAAGCGGCTGTCTTCAGAAAGTTCCTTCTGTCGGTTGCAGATTGTTTTTCCATCCTGTTCATGATTATTATGTTTTATTTTAAGATTCTCTACTTTGTCTCATCGGAATCATCCATTGTAATTGCCTATCAATACTGCTCGGCAACTTATAGGCCCTGATATGATTGGCTAATGGTTCACCGATAATTTCAATTTTATTCAAATCAAACTGTCCCATTCCTGTTTCAGAACAGTATTTCAGGTATCCTACATTGGCTGGATTTATACCCATCAGTTCTAGGCCGACACGTTCAACCGCCATCCAGTCAAGACCGGCAATACATACTCTGTGATCAACCGGCGTTCCCTGTGTTGGGCCATTTCCTTCCATCCCTTCATAACCATCCACAAATGCCAGGTCGGGTCGAACGTGGTGCGCTAGGGCGTACATGTTATAGTTGAGCGCCCTGTAACCATTACCGTGAATAATCCGCTTGCCGGATGTGGCTGCTGTTGAGGCATGATTGTTATAGCCCGGGTCTTTAAGGGGAGCTCCAAGCACTAAATTCTTAAGCGATAACGTGGCAACCACTGTATTATGTGTTTTCATTCGTGCAGCCGACATGACAAAATTATTGCGATCGGCAAGCAATGAAGAAACCCTGATGGGTTTGGGTAATAAATCCGATTCATCCATCACATAATGCAATTGAAAAGGCTGTTCATCCAAATCAAGCAGTTTTACTTTGTATTTTTCCGATAGCGGAATGTATTCATAACATTCATAAGCTGTTATCGCAGACCCGAATGCTACCGATTCGCCAATCACAACATTTTCCAGCTTGTTGATTGATTTAAAAAATTCCAGTATTCCTTCAATTGTGTCTTTATGTGTGGCGCATAAAGGGATGTTTATTTCAACCAAATTGGGTTTAACAACGACACGTCTGTTCCCGACTGCCTGAGCAATTTCTTTTGCAAAAGGTTGTAATACATTGAATGTCATTTCTGCACGATTGGAGCCTGTCACAAGCGCTACGCGAGACTTTTCTTCAACAATAGTCTTTGTTTGCACTTTCAATGCATTTATTACAGATGCAGGTATGGTTGCAGCAGCAATACCGCCAAACAATGATGTTCTGATAAAATCTCTTCGATGTAATTTAATCATGGTTTAATAATTTAAAAATCAAAACTAAATCTGTAAAATGTAAAAATCAAAAAAGAACTTTTACATGTGCAAAAGTAGTAATAATTTCGACATGCAATACCAAACAGACAATTTTTTTTATTGTCGTATTTTTTATACTACAATAATCCCTAATTTCAAGCAGCAAGGCGTCGTTTCCTGTTGGAAACGACGCCTTGCTGTATAAAAAAAGGCGGGTACCTACTCTCCCGCTTTC